>Ga0209536_100000121_pt1 | contig 113340 bp, 101 predicted proteins | sample DeeMarSeWOR28_12_FD_187461 | JGI IMG/M metagenome (GOLD analysis project Ga0209536, IMG submission 187461) | Marine sediment microbial communities from White Oak River estuary, North Carolina - WOR-2-8_12 (SPAdes) (version 2) | ecosystem: Environmental > Aquatic > Marine > Intertidal zone >...
TCCATGACCAGCGTCTTCACGACGGCGTGCTCGGGCACGCCGAGCTGCTCGGCGCCGCGTTCGGCGCCGCCGTGCTCGGCGTACGCGTAGAAGTGCTCGCTGAACTCGACGCGCTGCCGGCGCAGGAACTGGGTGGCCGGCGTCTCGCTGTGGCTCGGGCGCTTCATCCGCGCGGATGATGTTTCGCGTGCAGCGCCTTGAGGCGCTCGCGCGCGACGTGGGTGTAAATCTGCGTGGTCGAGATGTCGGCGTGGCCGAGCAGCATCTGCACCACGCGCAGGTCCGCGCCATGGTTGATGAGATGCGTCGCGAAGGCATGGCGCAGGACGTGCGGCGAGAGCGCCTTGCCGGGAATCGCGCGCGCGCCGTAGCGCCGGATGAGGTGCCAGAACGCCTGGCGCGTCATCGGCGCCCCGCGCGCGGTGACGAACAGCGCCGGCGAGTGCCTGCGCTTGGCGAGTGCGGCGCGCGCTTCGCGCAGGTAGCGTTCGATCCAGCCCACCGCCTCCTCGCCGAGCGGCACCAGCCGCTCCTTCGAGCCCTTGCCGAACAGGCGCACCACGCCCGCGTCCAGATTCGCCTCGACCGTCTTCAGCGCGACGAGCTCGGACACCCGCAATCCGCAGGCGTAGAGCGTTTCCAGCATCGCGCGGTCACGCAGGCCGAGCGGGCTGTCGACATCCGGCGCGGCGAGCAGTGCCTCGACGTCGGCCTCGGACAGGCTTTTCGGAAAGCGCGGCGTGCGTTTCGGTGGCTCGAGACGCAGCGTCGGGTCTTCGACCACGCGGTGCTCGCGCAGGCAGTACTGATAGAAGCGTCGCAAACTGGACAGCAGGCGCGCGTCGCTCGCGCTGCGCGGCGCGCGCCCCGGGCCGCGCCGATGGCGCGCCGCGAAGAAGGCGTGCAAGCTGGCCTCGTCGACCGCGGTCAGCGCACCGCGTCGCTCGCGCAGCAGCCAGAGGCTCAGCTGCTCGAGGTCGCGCCGGTAGGCCTCGATCGAATTGCGCGCCAGACCGTCTTCGAGCCACAGCGCATCGCAGAACGCGTCGAGCAGGCCGCTGTCCTGTGCGTCGATCGCCGCGCTCATCCCGCCGCGAGGGCCTCGATTCTCTTCAGCAGATCGTCGGGCACCTCGAGACCTTCGGTTGCGGCGCGCTGCGCGGCGGCGAAGCGGCGCGCGCCCGGCAGGCGCACCTCCGGATCGGCCTGCATTGCCGTGACCACGGCCTCGACGCGCTCGAAATAGCGTGCCTGCCCGGCGAGCGCGCCCGGGTCGACGGCGAGGAAGGCCTGGCCGACGCGCGGCCGGTTGCCCTGTTCGGAGAAGAACGAATCCGCCTCCGGACCGATCGCCGCGCCGGTGAGCGCGCTGCAGATCAACTCGAACATCAGCGCCAGCATCGCGCCCTTCAGCCCACCGATCGGGAACATGCTGCCGTGCTCGATGGCCTCTTTCGGGTCGGTGGTCGGCTTGCCCTCGCGATCGAGCGCCCAGCCCTCGGGGATGCGCTCGCCGCGTTGCGCCGCAAGCATGATCTTGCCGCGGATCACCGTGGTCAGCGCGAGGTCGATGACCAGCGGATCGGCGTCGGCGCGCGGAAACACCGCGGCCACCGGGTCGGTGCCGAACAGCGCCTTGCGCCCGCCCCAGGCCGGAATCGCGGCGGGCGAGTTGGTGAACGCAAAGCCGACCATGCCCGCCTGCCCCACCGGCAGCAGGTGGATGCCGAGCACGCCGACGTGGCCGCTGTGGGTAATGCCGGCGAAGCCGATACCGTTGCGCCGCGCACGGACCACGGTCTCGTCGACCGCCCAGGCGCAGGCCTCGTAGGGCAGCGCATCGCAGTTGTCGATCAGGCAGACCGCGCCGCGCTCGGTGCGCAGCGTCGGTTTCGCGTTGCCGTCCGCGCGTCCGTTCTTCAGCATTGCGCAGTAAAACGGCACGCGCGACATGCCGTGTGTCGGCAGGCCCTGCGCTTCGGCCTGCACCAGGTGTTGCGCTGCGCGCTCCGCCATGGCGCGGCGCGCCCCGGCGCGCTCGAGTGCCCTGCGCGCGAGTTCCAGCAGCTCGGCGGACGGCTTTTTCATGCGCGCGATTCTACTCGCGCGGCCTCGGTAGAATACGGCGCGTTCAACCGAGAAGGAAACACCCATGGGCAAGTTCATCGAGCTCGTCGCCAGTGACGGGCACACGCTGTCCGCGTACCGCGCGGATCCCGCCGGCAAACCGCGCGGCGCCGTCGTCGTGATCCAGGAAATCTTCGGCGTCAACAGCCACATCCGCTCGGTGGCGGACGGCTATGCGGCGGACGGCTACCTGGCGATCGCGCCGGCGATGTACGACCGGCTCGAGCGCGGCTTCGAGGTCGGCTACGTTCCGGACGATATCGCCAAGGGCCGCGCGCTGAAGGACAAGGCGGGCGTGGATGCCGCGCTGCGCGACGTCGAGGCCGCGGTGAAGGAAGCCGCGAAAGCCGGCAAGGTGGGCATCGTCGGCTACTGCTGGGGCGGATACGTCAGCTGGATGGCTGCGGCCCGCGTCAAGGGCCTGGCCTGCGCTGCGCCGTACTACGGCGGCGGCAGCACCACCGACGAGGCGATCGCCGAGAAGCCCAAGTGTCCGGTGATGGCGCACTACGGCGAGAAGGACGAGCACATTTCCGTGGAGAGCGTGAAGAAGCTCGCCGCGGCTCACCCGACGGTCACGGTGCACCTCTATCCCGCGCCGCACGGCTTCAATTGCGACCAGCGCGGCTCCTACGACGCGCCGAGCGCCAAGCTGGCGCGCGAGCGCACGCTGGCGTTCTTCCGCCAGCACCTCGGCTGAACGCGGCGTACGCAGCGCGCAGGCTGCCTGCCCTGCGCGCGGCTACTGCAGGTCGGCGGCTTCGCCGAGCAGGGCGCGGCGGAAACGCGCCTTCAGCAGCCCCCCGTCGCGCGGCGGCAGGATGATCGGCACCTTTTCGGCGCGCACCTTCACCGTCGCGAAGTTGGGTCCCGGCTGCCCGTGAATCGCCGTGCGCAGCGCGGCGAGCTCGCCCGCCGCGCTGAGCGTGCGCGCGTCGACGAAGCCCGACGCGCGCGCAACCGCCGCAAGGTCGACGCCGTGCGCGGTGTGGGTTTCCTGCATGCCGGTCTCGCCGTAGCGCCCGTTGTCGATCACCACGACCGACAGGTTGGTCGGTCGCTGCACGCCGATCGTTGCGAGCGCCCCCAGCCCCATCAGCATCTCGCCGTCGCCGGTGATCACCAGCACGCGCCGCTGCGGCTGCGCGAGGGCCAGGCCGAGCCCCATCATCGCGGCCTGGCCCATCGCGCCCCAGAGCGGGAAGGTCAGGTCATGATCGCCCGCCGCGGTGCAGTCCCAGGCCGTCGAGCCGAGGCCCGCCACCACCAGCAGGCCGCCGCGCTCGGCGAGCAGCGCGGATACGACGTCGCGTCGATGCAGGGTCGCGGTCATTGGGCCGCCTGTTCCTGGAAGCTCTTGATGCCGATCACGCGCTGCGAGATCAGCACCGCGACCGCGGCATAGCCGTTGAACGCAAGGCGCAGCGCGGCGTCGACCGCCGGCGCGACCGCCTGCGGCTCGAGCGCGGGCTGGACGATGACGCCCATCGCCTCGAGCACGCCGGGCGTGGCCTGCCCCATCGGAATCTGCCAGGGATTGAACTCGCCGTATTCGCCGCGCATGGTGATGATCATCGGCAGCGGGATGCGGCATTCCTTGATCGTGCCGAGCACGTTGATGACGTTGCCGACGCCGCTCGACTGCATCAGCAGGACCGAGCGTTCGCCGCCCAGCCAGGCCCCGGTCGCGAGGCCGAGGCCCTCCTCCTCGGTCGTCAGCACCACGCTGCGCATCGAGGGATCGGCCTGGCACAGCTCGATCAGGCGCTTGTGTCCCGCGTCCGGCACGTAGCTCACCAGCGAGACGCCGGCCGCCTTGAGCGCGCCGTGCACCTGGAGCGGCCAGTCGATGCCTGCCGCCCGCGGGGCGTTCATGCCGCGTCCCTCAGCAGCGTCTCGCCGGGGCGCACGCGCGTGAAGCCGACCGGCTTGTGCGCGATGACGACGGCGTCGTCGACCAGGCCTGCGCTGGTGTAGGCCGAGCGCTCGAGCGCGCCCGGCTCGGGGAAGTCGGCGCGGAAATGCGCGCCGCGCGAATCCTCGCGCGCGCGTGCCGCGGCCGCGATCACGCGGCTTACCTGCGTCAGGCTCTTCAGATTCATCCAGTCATGCCAGGAAAGGTTGAACGCGCGACCGGAATCCGGCAGCGCGACGCCGTCGAGCGCATCATCGAGCGCCGACAGCTCGCGCTCTGCCGCGGCCAAGCCCGCGGCGTCGCGGATGATACCGACACGGTCCCACATCACGCCAGACAGTGTTTCGCGCAGCACTTCGAGCGCGCCGTGGCGCCCGGCGCCGCCGCTGAAGGGTCGCTCGCAGCGCGCAATGGCCGCCTCGATCGCCGTCGGGTCCGGGGTGCGCAGGGCGCCTTCGGCGCGCACCCAGGCCGCCATCGCATCGCCCGCCACGCCGCCGTAAACCGTGGAATTGGCCACGCCGTTGCCGCCCAGGCGGTTGGCGCCGTGCACCCCGCCCGAATCCTCGCCGGCGACGAACAGCCCGCGCAGCGCGGTGCCGCAGTCGGCGGTGAACTCGACGCCGCCCATCATGTAATGCGCCGTCGGCACCACCTCGACCAGCCCGCCGGCGAGATCGAAGCCGCAGTCGGCGCAGCGCTCGACCATGCCCTTGAAATCGCGCCGCACGCGCTCGGCGCCGAGATGCGCCATCGAGATATACAGGCCGCCGTTGGGCGTCACGCGCCCGGCGCGCATCTCCGCGACCATGCCGCGCGAAACGATGTCGCGCGTCGCGCGCTCGAGCTTCGGATCGTAGTGCTGCATGAAGCGCTCGCGCGCGCCGTTCAGCAGGTGGCCGCCCGCGCCGCGCAGACCTTCCTCGAGCACGGTCCCGGTCATGCGCGTGTGCGGGCCCGCGAGCAACCCGGTGGGATGGAACTGAACCATCTCCATGTCGCGCAGCGCCAGCCCCGCGCGCAGCGCCATCGCCAGCCCGTCGCAGCTCTTGTCGCCCGAGGGCGTGTGGTAGCGGTACATGGTCGGCCCGCCGCCGGTGGCGAGCAGCACCGCCTTGGCGCGCACCAACACGTATTCGCCGCTGCGCATGTCGATCATCAGCACCCCGGCGAGCCCGTCGCCGGCGCTGTCTTTGACGAGCTCGACCGCGCGATGCTCTTCGAGGCGCCCGATGTTGCGCGCCCAGACCTGCTCGGCCAGCCGGTTGATGATCTCGATGCCGGTCAGGTCGCCCTTGTGCACCGTGCGATCGAAGGTCTGCCCGGCGAAGGCCTTCTGGTGGATCGAGCCGTCGGGGTTGCGGTCGAAGAAGCAGCCGAGCTCGTTCTCCAGCTCGCGGATGCGCTCCACCGCGAGCGTCACCAGCTTCCAGGCGAGTTCCTGGTCGGGCAGCCACTTGCCACCCTCGATGGTGTCCATGAAATGGCGCTCGATCGAGTCCCCCGGCGCGAGCGCCACGTTGTAGCCGCCCTGCACCATGCGCGTGCAACCGCACTTGCCGAGCAGGCCCTTGACCGCGACCGTGATCGACAGCTCGGGCGCCGCCCGGTGCGCGTGCAGCGCGGCGAACAGCCCGGCGCCGCCGGAGCCGAGGATCAGGATGTCACTGTGGATCTCGCGCAGCGCGCGTTTCACGGCCTCACGCTCCTCGTGCTTTCCGGCTTGGCAGGCTATTTGATGCCGAGGCTGGCGAGCGCCGCGGCACGGCGTGCCTGCGCCGCCGCATTGACGGTGTCGTACAGGCTGCCGCCATGACTGTCCATGGCCACCAGCAGCGGACCGAAGCCGCGCACCCGGAACTTCCACAGCGACTCCGGATTGAGGTCGTCGAGATCGACGTCCTCGATCGCCTCGACCCAGGTCGTCTCGAGCGCCGCGGTGCCGCCGATGATCGCGAGGTACACGCCGCCCAGCGCGCCGAACGCCGCGGACGAGTCCTCGCGCAGACCGCCTTTGCCGATGATCATGCGCACCCCGCACTGCGCCATCAGCGGCCGCGTGAAGCGCTCCATGCGGTCGCTGGTGGTGGTGCCGATACACACCGAGGCGTAGCCGCTCGGATTCGCCGGGCTCTTCTCGATCTTTCGCACGTTCGGCGCGGTGTGGATCACGGCGTGCCCGTTCAGGTCGAAGCGCGTCTTGCGCCCGCGGTCGAACATGTGGATCTGCGTGGCGTCGCGGATGCCGTACAGCGTGCCGTTCAGGGTCACCGTATCGTTGATGCGCAGCGCGCGAACCTGGGCTTCGCTCACCGGCATCGTGAAATCGTGGTGCGCCATCGACTTGCGCCTCAGGAACCCGCGCCGAGCAGCCCGGCCTTGAGGTCGTCCTGCACCGGATTGAGGCCGAGCCAGACGCGCAGCAGCGCGCGGTAGAAGTCTTCGCCGACGATCGCCCGCCCGACCTGCTGACCATCGACCCGCAGCCGCAGGCTTTCGCCCTGCGCCCAGTCGATGTCGATCGCCATGCCCTCCTTCGCCTCCTTGATGTCGGCCATGATCCCCGTGAACTGCGCGATGCGCGGCCCGAAGCGCACCATCTCGGCGTCGCTGTGATTCTTGCGCAGCCCGTCGATCAGCGCCTGCGTAAAGGACTCGGCACTGACGTCGCGCAACATGCGGATGGCGACCCGCTTGGGTCCTGCGAGCAGCAGGATCTCCTCGGCCTTGCGCTTGGGCGCCGGGAGGTACAGCCCGATCGCGTAGACGTCGAGGAACAAGAGCTTGCGCAGCCCGGCGCCGTTCAGCACCAGCGTCGCGTCGCCCGGCCCGTCGATCTTTTCGGCGAACTTCACCCCGGCCACCTCGACCGCCTGCGCGAGGCCGATGATCGAGGACAGCAGCACTGCGGCGAGCACTCTCATCTCAATACCCGTATTCGATGCCCTGCGGGCTGAAGGTCGCGCGCGCGCGCCGCGCCGAGTGGCACTGCATGTTGACGGCGACCGGGTTCATCGTGATGTGCGTCGCCGCGGTCTCGACGTGGACCGCGAACGCGGTCGAGTCGCCGCCCAGCCCCTGGGGGCCGACACCGAGTGTGTTCACCGCCTGACCCAGCGCCTTCTCGAGCTTCGCGCCCTCGCGGTCGGTACAGCGCGAGCCGAGCGGGCGCGTCGCCGCCACCTTGGCCAGGTGGACGCAGAGATCCGCGGTGCCGCCCACGCCGACGCCGACAATCGTCGGCGGGCAGGTCTTGCCACCCGCGGCCAACACGCAGTCGATGACGAAGGTCTTGATCGCGTCGACGCCTTCGGCGGGGATCGCCATGCGCAGCCAGGAGTTGTTCTCCGAGCCCGAGCCCTTCGGCACCATCTCGATCGACAGGCGCTCCGCATCGTCGGAAAAATCGAAATGGATGACCGGCACGCCGCGCCCGCAGGAGGTGTGCTCGTTCTTGCGCGTCACCGGATGCACCACCGACGAGCGCAGCGGGTGCTCGCGCGTCGCCCGTGCGCAGCCTTCGCGGATCGCGGCCTTGAGTCCCGCGCCGTCGACCTCGACGCTGCGCCCGATAACCACGTTGTAGATCGGGATGCCGGTGTCCTGGCACAGCAGGTTGTCGGTCTCCTCCGCCACCTTGATGTTGGCAATCATGGTGCCGAGGATGCGCTTCGCCGTCGGGTCGCTTTCCGAGGCGTCGAGCCCGGCGAAGCCGCGCTTGATGTCCGGCGGCAGCAGCTTGACCGCGCGGATGTAGAGCTGCTTGGCGGCCTCTTCGACCTGTTGGAGATCGATTTTCATGCGGCTCGATTGTAGACCGCCATTGGACGCTACAGGGCCAGCGCGAACGCGAGGCCCACGGCGAGCGCGATGGCCGCCGCCGCAGCGGCGAGGCTCTTCTGCCAGCCGCGCCAGGGCAGCAATTCGAGCGCGAGCAGCCGCAGGCCGCCGGCCAGATGCGCGGCGAGCAGCACCACGATGCCCCACTCGGCGAACTTGACCGCGGGCAGCGCGGTCCAGGAGAGAAAGCGGTCGAACTGTTCAGCGCCCTGCAGCGACTGGCCGAGCGCCCAGAAATGCACCGGCAGAAAGAGGGCGAGCAGGACGCCGGAGATCCGGTGCACGAGAAACGCACCGTACGCCGGGTGGCGGCGCGCGCGCAGGTCGTTACGCCGCACCGCCGAACACCCCCGCCACCGCGCGCAGCCCGAGCACCGCCAGCGCCAAGGCGAACAGCAGCAGCACCGCGTCGCGCGCGGCGCCGCGCCAGCCGAGCCATTCGCCGAGGGTCGCACGCAGGCCGATCGGCGCATGCACCGCCGCAGCGAGCACGAACGTCGTGTAGAACACCAGGCCTAAAACGCTGCCGCGCGTGCGCGCGAGAATCTCCGCGGCCGACAGCCCGCCCTGCACGGCGACGATGATCGTCGCCAGGTGCACCACCACGCAGAACGCGAGCACGGCCGCGCTCGCGCGCTGCGCCAGCCAGAGCAAGGTCTCGCTGCGTGCGCTCACAGCTCGCCTTTCAGCAGCGCACGCGCCAGCGCGCGCTTCAGCCCGGCGATGCCGGCCGTCGGAGAGATCTTCTTCGGGCAGCGCTCGCTGCAGCCCATCTGCGTGTGGCAGGCGTGACAGCCCGCATCGCCGCCCACCGCGCGCAGCCGCGCGGGATTCGCGGCGTCGCGCGCATCGCAGACCAGCGTCCAGGCCCGGTTGAGCGCCGCGGGACCGAGGTAGTCCGCGCTCCAGGACACCAGGTCGCAGGCGGCGTAGCACACGCCGCAGCCGATGCATTCGATCCCCGCGTCGACCTGGCGCCGGTCGGCATCGTCGGGCGCGATGCGCGCGAAATCGTCGTGCCGCGACCGGGCGCCGCTGAACTGCCCGCGGGCGCGCGCCCATTTGTCGAAGAACGGCGTCATGTCGGTGACCAGATCGCGAATCACCGGCAGGTGGCCGAGCGGCGCAACCTCCAGCGTATCGTCCTCGGCCACCGTGTCGACGTGCGTGCGGCAGGTCCAGCGCGGCCGCCCGTTCACGGTCATCGCGCAGGAACCGCACATGCCGACGCGGCAGGCGAAGCGGTAGGCGAGCGACCCATCGAGGTGGCGCTGGATGTGCGTGATGACGTCGAGCACCGTCTGGCTCGCCTGGCGCGGCACCTCGAAGCTCTGGAAGGCGCCCTGTTCGGCGCCGCGCCAGACTTTTACGCGCAGCAACGCCATTTCGGCGCGACCCTCAGTGCGCGCCGCCCGGCGGCGTGCCGGTGCGCGAGAGCATCGGTGCCGCGAGCGGGGCGATTTCGACGTTGACGCAGGCCGGCCGGCCGGCGGCCAGCGCGCGCTCGAGCGCCGCAGCGACGTCCGCTGCGCGCGTCACATGCTCGCCATGACCACCGAGTGCCGCCACCGCCAGATCGTAGCGCGTCGGCTGCATCGTGCAGCCGATCGTGCGCGCCGGGCCGTAGCTGCGGACCTGGATCAGGTGCTCCGCGTTCCAGCGCGCGTCGTTGCCGATCACCGCGACGAACGGAGCCCCGCAGCGCGCCGCGGTCTCGAACTCGGCGAGGTAGAAGCCGGCCGAGCCGTCGCCGAGCGTGGCGATCACCGGCGCACCCGGATGCGCCAGGCAGGCGGCGATCGCATAGGGAATCGAGCCGCCGATGCCGCCGGCCGGGCCGTTGGTGATGCGCGTCGCTGCGCTGGCGCAGGCCTGCGCCCACTGACCGAACTCGCCACCGTCGCAGACCAGCACCGCGTCGGGCCGCGCGGCGAGCGCCTGCTGCACGGCGCGCGCGACGACCAGCGGATGCACCACGCCCTCGGCGGATTCCGGCGCCGCCCACTCAGCCGGACGCGCCGCGCGCGCGCGCTCGACCTGGCCCGCCCATTCCGCCTGCGCGGCGCCCGGCGCGAAGCCGCGCAGGGCGCCGGCGATCAGGGCCTCGGCCGCAGCGAACGCATCGGCCTGCGCCGCGTACAGCCGGCGGGCGGACTCGCCGATTGCAACCGCGCCGCGGCGCAGCGCCTCGGCCTCCGGATCGATATGGATGAAATTGCAGCGTGCACTGAACGCCGGCGGCCGGCCGAAGCGCAGGGTGAAATCCAGCTTGCGCCCGAGCAGCAGCACGACATCCGCCTCGGCGAGCAAATCGGGCAGCGCGCCGAGCGTCGGGTCTGCGATGCCGCGCGGGCTTTCGCTGTGCAGCACGGGTATGCCGGTCGCGGCCTGCAGCGCATCGCGCAGCCGCTGGCCGCGCCCCGCCGCCATCGCCGGCGCCGCCACGATCAGGGGGCGCGCCGCGCGCGCAAGCGCCGCGAGGATCGCGGCGACCGCCTCGTCCGCGAGCGGCTGCGGCGCGGCGCCGAACGCCGCCGCGTCCGGCAGCGCGACGTTGCCCGCGTCGAGCTTCGCGTCGAGCAGGTCGTACGGCAGGCTGACGTGCACCGGGCCGGGGCGCCCGGCCTTGGCAATGCGGAACGCGCGCGCGACGTCTTCGCCCAGGCCTGCCGCGTCCTGCGCGGTCCACGACGCCTTGCACAGCGGCGCCGCAACCTCCGCCTGGCGCAGTTCCTGGAACGTGTCGCTGCCGAGCTGAGCGAGCGGCGCATGCCCGGAGAGCAGCACCAGCGGCGCTTCGGCGCCCAGCGCGTTGGTCAGCGCGCCGACGCCGTTCGCGTGCCCGGGCCCGGCGGTGAGCAACGCCACACCCGGCTCGCCGGTGAGCCGCCCCCAGGCGTCGGCCATGTGCACCGCCGCGCCCTCGTGCCGCGTATGGACGATGTCGAGCCGCGCGTCGACCGCGGCGTCGTACAGCACCATCACCTGGTTGCCCGACAGCGAGAACAGCCGCTGGGCGCCGCCGCGCGCAAGGGCGCGCGCGACGACATCTGCGCCGCGCAGCGTCGCCATCGTCGGATGTCCTTCGGCTACGCCGATTCGTACAGCCGCGTCAGCACGAACTCGCGGTGGCCGAGCGCCTCGGCCGCGGTGAGGCGGCCGTTGGCGGTGCGCAGCATGCACTCGAGCAGCGCATCGCCCGCCTGGTCGGGCGACAGCTCCTTGCGCAGCAGCCCGGAGACGTCGACGTCGATGTGCTCGCCCATGGTGCGCACCGTGCGCGGGTTGGCGCACAGCTTGATCACCGGCAGGATCGGGTTGCCGATCACGTTGCCCTGCCCGGTCGGAAAGAAGTGCACCGCGAATCCGGCCGCCGCGCACAGCGTCACCATCTCGGCCGCCGCCGAGGAGGAATCCATGAACCACAGCCCCGGCCCGGTGGGCTCTTCGGCCTTGTCGAGCACGCCGTCGACCACGCACTTGCGCCCGATCTTCTGGATGTTGCCGAGCGCCTTTTCCTCGATGGTGGTCAGCCCGCCGGCAATGTTGCCCTTGGTCGGCTGCGACTCCGACAGGTCGCTCGTCTTGTGGCGGTCGATCACCGCCTGGTAGCGGTCGAACATGAACTGGAACTTCTTGCGCACGTCATCGTTCTTGCAGCGCGCCGCCACCAGGTGCTCGCCCCCGGTGAGCTCGGTGGTCTCGCCGAAGCACAGCGTCACGCCCCGCGCATAGAGCTTGTCGAAGGCGTTGCCCACCGTCGGGTTGGCGCCGCAGCCCGAGGTGGTGTCGGACTCGCCGCACTTGGTCGAGACCCAGAGATCCTTCAGCGGCCGTTCCTCGCGCCGCAGCTCGCCTGCGGCCTGCACGAATTCCTTCGCCGCCCTCGAGGCGCGCTGGATGGTGTCGATGTCGCCGTGCAGCTCGATGCCGAAGCCCGCCACCGGCTTGCCCGTCTTGGCGATGCCCTCGACCACCTTCTGCGTCCAGCCCTCCTCGATGCCGATCACCACCACCGCGGCCACGTTCGGGTTGCAGCCCGTGCCGATCAGCGTGCGGAAATGCAGATCGAGGTCGGCACCGAACTGCAGCCGCCCATAGGGGTGCGGCAGCGCCAGCGTGCCCTTGATGTTGTTCGCCACCGCCTCGGCGGCCGCGTTCGAGATGTCGTCGACCGGCAGGATGATGACGTGGTTGCGCACGCCCACCCGACCGTTCTCGCGTCTGTAGCCCCAGAAGCTGGCTTTCGAAAGGTCCATTGCCATGCCTGTCTCCCCGGCTTACCAGCGTTTGGTCTTGACGTTGTGCACGTGCAGGTGCTCGCCCTGCTTGATCGGCGCCACCACCTTGCCGATGTCGACGCCGTACTTGATGACCGTGTCGCCGGGCTGGTAGTCCTTGAGCGCCACCTTGTGCCCGATCGGAATGTCGCTCCGGGCCTGGACTTTGACGTCCTTGTCATCCTCCATGATCCAGCCGGCGAGCGTCTGGCCCGCCTTGACGCCTTCGACGACCACCACGCCGACGCCGTCGCCCTCCTCGTGCACCACAAATTGAATCATCGCTCGCCCCAGTGACCACCTCGATGTCCGAAGGGCACGTATTATCCACCGCAGCGACCCTTCACGCGGCGTCAGCCGTGAAGGGTTTCGCTGCGTTAACCCAGAAATGACGACGCGACGCGAATTTCTCCTGGCGCTGGGCGCCACGCTGCCGCTCGGCCTGCGTACCGCGCGCGCGGCGCCCCGCCCGCGTTTCGCGCGCGACCCCTTCGCCCTCGGCGTCGCGAGCGGTTACCCCTGGCCGAGCGGCGTCGTGCTGTGGACGCGGCTGATCACCGACTTCGAGCAGCCTGACGGCGGCCTCGGCACCGCCGTGATCCCGCTGCGCTGGGAAGTGGCGGCCGACGAATCGATGCGCCGGGTCGTTGCCCGCGGCAGCGTCGACGCCCGTCCCGAGTGGGGCCACGCGGCGCACGTCGAGGTCGCGGGGCTCGAGCCCGATCGCTGGTACTGGTACCGCTTCATGGCGGGTGACGCGACCAGCCCGGCGGGCCGCACGCGCACTGCGCCCGCGCTCGAGGCAATGCCGTCGGCGCTGCGCTTCGCCTTCGCCTCCTGCCAGCAGTACGAGCAGGGCTACTACGGCGCCTACCGGCATGTCGTCGCCGACGCGCCCGACCTGCTCGCCTTCCTCGGCGACTACATCTACGAGTCGTCCTGGGGCCGCAACCACGTGCGCGCGCACGACCCGGGCGAGCCGTACACGCTGGCCGAATACCGCATGCGCTACGCGCGCTACAAATCCGACCGCGACCTGCAGGCCGCGCACGCGGTCTGCCCGTGGATCGTCACCTGGGACGACCACGAAGTCGACAACGATTACGCGGCCGACCGCGCCGAAGACGGCATGCCACGCGAGCGTTTTCTCGCGCGCCGCGCGGCCGCGTATCGCGCCTACTACGAGCACATGCCGCTGCCCGCCCGCATGCGTCCCGAAGGCCCCTTCATGCGCATCTACACCCAGCTCGGCTGGGGGCGGCTGGCGCGTTTCTTCACGCTCGACGACCGCCAGTACCGACGCTGGCAGGTCTGCCCGCGCCGCGCGGGCGGCAGCAACGTCGTCGATCCCGAGCAGTGCCGGCAGATCAACGACCCCGAGCGCTCGATGCTCGGTGCGCGCCAGGAGGCCTGGCTGTCGCAGGCCTTCGCCCGCTCGCGCTCGCAGTGGAATGTCCTCGCCCAGCAGACGCTCATGGCGCAGGCCGATCGCCGGCCGGGCGAGGGACGCCGCTTCTGGACCGACGGCTGGGACGGCTACCCGGCCGCCCGGCGCAAACTGCTCAGCGACGTGCAGGCGCAACGTCTGTCGAATCCCATCGTCATCGGCGGCGACGTGCACCTGCACGCCGTCGCCGACCTCAAGCCCGACTTCGATGATCCGCGCGCGCCGGTCGTGGCGAGCGAATTCTGCGGCACCTCGATCACCTCGCAGGCGCGTTCGCAAAAAGAGCTCGACGCCGTGCTTGCCGAAAACCCGCATTTCAAGTTCGGCGAGTCCCGCCGTCGCGGCTACGTGCGTGTCACCGTGTCGCAAAAGGAACTGCGCGCCGACCTGCGCGCGATGGAAAACGTGCGGACGCCGGACGCGGCCTGCAGCACGTTGGCGAGTTTCGTCGTCGAAGACGGCCGCCCCGGGGCGCAGCGGGACTAAAGGCAAAAACCGGGGTCAGGCCCTCGCATCGCGGACCCCGGCGTCACGAGAACGCTCGTCAGCGGACAACGATCTCGTGCTTTTGCATCATTGCCGGCGCCTCTTCGGCAATGATGCAAAAGCACGAGACAACAGTGCCGTCGCTCAGCGTTGTCGTTCAATCGGGCGCCGCTCCTGTCTCCTGATGCTGCAATGCGGCCCAAAACAGCCGCAATGCAGCATCAGGAGATTGTTATCCGCTGACAGGCGTTGTCGCGACCTTCGAGGTCGGACTACGGCCTTACTTGCAGCGCAGATTGGCGCTCGGATTCTCGATCGGCTTCGAGCAGTCCTGCTCGTGGACCGCGCGGTCCGGCGCGAGCTCGGGCACATATTCGCGACCGAGGAAATCGCGGCGATCGGCCCAATGGTCCTGCCCGAAGCCGTGAAAGACGAAGCCGAGCAGTGCGATGCCGGCCAGCGCACCGGCCGCCGAGCTGCTGGCTGCCGAGATGTTGACGTAGCCGGAGTACACGCTGGTGCCCGGTGGCGGCACCGCCGTGACGGCGCGCGCGCCGACGCTGATGTCGGTGTAGGACTGCGTCGCGCAGCCGCTTAGCAGGGCAACGGCAAGCGCGGAAGCGAGCGCACGCATGCGGCCATTTTACGCCGCGCTGCAGGCGCGGCGCAGGCGGTCGTTGACCGCGGCCCACTCGGGCGTATCGGGCGGCGACTCGACGAGGAGGGCCTCGCAGCCCGCGGCGTCCAGCTCGCGCAGCGCCGCGTAGAGCGCCTGCGCGTACGCGCGCGGCTCGCGCGGCATGCGCCGCCAGGCACGCACGCGCACGTCCGGTCGCGCGAAGGCGAGTACCGCAAGCGCGCCGGCTGATTGCCCGATCGCATGGTCGAGGGCGTGCGGTGCGACGAGGCGCGCCGGCGTGCGCGGCGCGTAGTGCCGCTCGAGCCCGCCGGAATGACGCGGCGCCGCCCCGCCCGCCGCGGCCTTCTCGACCATCGGCGCGCCGAGCGCCGCCTCGAGCGCCGCGCGACCGATCGTGCCGGGGCGCAGCAGCAGCGCCCGGCCGCCCGAGAGATCGACGATCGTCGATTCGATGCCGATCTCGCTCGCGCCGCCCTCGAGCACGCAGTCGACGTCGTCGCCGAGATCGGCGCGCACATGCGCCGCCGTGGTCGGCGAAACCTGCCCGAAGCGATTCGCCGAGGGCGCGGCCACGCCGCCGCCGAAGGCCTCCAGCAGCGCATGCGCGACCGGATGCCCCGGCACGCGCAGGCCCACGCTGTCCTGGCCTCCGGTGACGAAGTCGGCCGCCTTCGCCGAGCGCTTGAGGATGAGCGTCAGCGGCCCGGGCCAGAACCGTGCGGCGAGCGTTCTCGCCGCCTCGGGAATCTCGCGCGCCCAGGCAAACGCCCGCGCGGCGTCGGCAAAGTGCACGATGACCGGGTGATCGGCGGGTCTGCGCTTGACCGCGTACAGCCGCTGCATCGCCGCCGGGTTCGACGCGTCGGCACCGAGGCCGTAGACGGTCTCGGTGGGAAAGGCGACCAGCCCGCCGCGCGCGAGGATCTCGGCCGCGCGCCGGACCGCGTCGCTCACAACTTGAGCGGCGCCGCCTTGAGGACCGTCTCGGTCTGCTTGGCGCGGAACGCGTCGAGCTTCTTCGCCATGTCCTTGTCGGCGAGGGCGAGCAGCGCAACGGCGAACAGCGCCGCGTTCGCCGCGCCCGCCTCGCCGATGGCGAAGGTCGCCACGGGAATGCCCTTCGGCATCTGCACGGTGGACAGCAGCGAATCGAGCCCCTGCAGGTGCTTGGAGGGCATCGGCACGCCGAGCACGGGCAGCGTGGTATGCGCCGCCACCACGCCGGCGAGGTGCGCGGCGCCGCCGGCAGCCGCGATGATCGCCTTCACGCCGCGCTTGGCCGCGCCTTCCGCCCACTCGGCAACCTGCTTCGGCGTGCGGTGCGCGGACATCGCCTTCGCCTCGTAAGCGACGCCGAACTCCCCGAGCGTCTTCGCCGCCGCCTTCATGGTCTCCCAGTCCGAGGTGGACCCCATCACAATGCCGATCATTTCAGCGTTCTCCCAGTCAGGCGCTCCAGCGCCTCGCGATATTTTTCGGATGTCTTGGCGATCACCTCGGCCGGCAGCTTCGGCGCCGGCGGCGTCTTGTCCCAATCGAGTGTCTCGAGGTAGTCGCGCACGTACTGCTTGTCGAAGGACGGCGGGCTCGTGCCCTCACGGTAGGAATCCGCCGGCCAGAAGCGCGAAGAGTCCGCGGTCAGGGCCTCGTCGATCAGCACCAGCTGGCCCTGATCGTCGAGGCCGAACTCGAACTTGGTGTCGGCGATGATGATGCCCTTGTTCGCGGCGAAGTCCGCCGCCTCGCGGTAAAGCCGGATGCTGATGTCGCGCACCTGCGCCGCGCGATCCGCGCCGATCAGCTTCTCGGTTTCGGCGAACGAGATGTTCTCGTCGTGCCCTTCCTCGGCCTTGGTCGCTGGCGTGAAGATCGGCTCGGGCAGTTTCTGCGCCTGCTTGAGCCCCGCGGGCAGCTTGATGCCGCACACCGCACCGGTCTTCTGGTAGTCCTTCCAGCCCGAGCCGATGAGGTAGCCGCGCACCACCGCCTCGATCGGCAGCGGCTTGAGCTTGCGCACGACGATCGAACGGCCGCGCACCTGCGTCTTGTCGGCATCGCCCGCGACCACGCTCTCCGGGTCGATCCCGGTGAGCTGATTGGGGACCAGGTGGGCGAGCCGCTCGAACCAGAAGTTCGCCATCTCGGTCAGCACGCGGCCCTTGTCGGGGATCGGATCCGGCAGCACGACGTCGAAGGCCGACAGCCGGTCGCTCACCACGATCAGCATCTTGTCGGCGCCGACCGCGTAGATGTCGCGCACCTTGCCGCGGCCGATGCGCTGCAGGCTTTTGAGGTTCGATTCAAACAAAGCAGTCACGTCTTGGGCGCCTTCGAGTCCGGAGCGCGGCGGAAAATAGCATAGCCCGGCGAACCGGACCACGCGACGCGGGCGGGGTCTTTCGCCCGTCCTAGGCGGCCTGCTTCTCCAGCTCGGGCTTCCATTTGCCCTGCGCAGCGAGCCCGTTCATGTGCGCACGGTGATAGAACGCCTGCTGCGCGGCGCTCCTGTTGGCCGCCTGCCCCTTCCAGGTCTTCAGCGCCGGGTTCTGCAGGGCGCGCGAGTAGGAAAAGGTCAGCGGCCAGGGCAGACCGGGCGTTGCGGCCATCGCGTTGAGGTGCGCGGTCGCGTCGAGATCCGACTGGCCGCCCGAGAGGAACACCACGCCGGGCTGCGCCGCGGGCACGGTGTGCTTGAGGACCCGCACGGTGCGCTCCGCCACCTCCTGCACGCCGGCCTGACGCGGGCAGTCCTTGCCCGAGACGACCATGCTCGCCTTGAGGATCGTGTACTCGGACGCGACGTTGTAGGCGGCGAGCGCGGCGTAGGTCGCGCGCAGGGTGGCCTCGGTCACTTCCTCGCAGCGCTCGATGCTGTGACGGCCGTCGAGCAGCACCTCGGGCTCGATGATCGGCACGATGGAGGCCGCCTGGCAGGCCGCCGCGTAGCGCGCCAGCGCATGCGCGTTGGCGTACAGGCAGGTGTGCGAAGGAATGCCCTCGCCGATGGTGATCACCGCGCGCCACTTGGCAAACCGGGCGCCGAGCTTGAAGTACTCGTCGAGCCGTTTCGACAGGCCGTCGAGCCCCTCGGTCACCTTCTCGCCGCTGGCGAGCGGGATGTCGACCGTACCCTTGTCGACCTTGATGCCGGGAATGACGCCCTTGCGCGCGAGGTACGCAGCGAACGGCGTGCCGTCGTCGGCCTTCTGACGCAGGGTCTCGTCGAACAGGATGACACCCGAGAGGAACTTCTCGACGCCCGGGGCGGCGAACAGCATGCCGCGGTAGCTGCGGCGATTCTCCTCGGTGCAGGGAACGCCGACCGACTGGAAACGCTTTTCGCAGGTGCCGGCAGACTCGTCCGCCGCCAGAATGCCCCGGCCCTTGGCGACCATGGCGGCCGCCGTCTTCGCAAGCAATGCCTTATCCATAGGGTCCTCGGTGAATTCGGTAACAGTTTGTGGTGCGATCGCGGGTCGCGTGGCGACCGCCGTGCTTCGAACGAAGCAGCAGCGTTGATTTTACGCGCTACGCCGCGGCGACGGAACTCAGCGCGGCGCGCATCGGTCAACATCAACACGCAGGCGGAGTTGTGGGACAATCGCGCCCGCCGCACGCGCCCGGCATCCGAGACTGCAGCCGGTCGCGCGCTCCCCCGACGCAGTGCGACGCCGATGGTCGGCGCGACGGTTGAATTTTGCGGGGTCGATCCCCAGCTGTCGCCCCGATTCGGCTGCGGCGGCCCTGGATTGTTGTAATGCCATGATACGAATCGAAAATCTCGCAAAGACCTTCGGCGCCAAGCGCGCCGTGGACGGCGTATCCTTCGCCGTCGAACGCGGCGAGGTGCTCGGCTTTCTCGGCCCGAACGGTGCCGGCAAGTCGACCACCATGCGCATGATCACCGGCTTCATTCCGCCGACCGAGGGCACGGTGCGCGTCGGCGCACACGACGTCGTCGAATCCCCGCTGCAGGCCAAGCGCCTGATCGGCTACCTGCCCGAGGCCGCGCCGTCGTATCCCGACATGACGGTCGAGGGCTTCCTGTCGTTCGCAGCGGACATGCGCGGCCTCGCCGGCGACACGAAAAAGCGCGCCATCGGCCGCGTCGTCGAGCGCTGCTTTCTCGCCTCGGTCATCCACCAGTCGATCGACACCCTGTCCAAGGGCTACCGGCATCGAACCTGTCTCGCGCAGGCGCTGATTCACGACCCCGAGGTGCTGATCCTCGACGAGCCCACGGACGGCCTCGATCCGAACCAGAAGCACGAGGTGCGCAACCTGATTCGCGAGCTCGGTGCGAGCAAGGCGATCGTCTTCTCGACCCACATTCTCGAAGAGGTGGATGCCGCCTGCAGCCGCGCGATCATCATCGACCGCGGCAAGATCGTGGCCAACGGCACGCCCGCCGAGCTGCGCGCAATGTCGGTGTTCGCCGGCGCGGTCACACTGCAGGCGAGCGGCGCCGATACCGAGACAATGACAGCCAAGCTCGCCGCGCTGGACGGTGTCGCGCGCGTGGAGGCCGTGGACGGCGCGCTGCGCGCCTATCCGCGCGACAGCTCGGCGAGCGGCAGGCTGGTGCGCACGGTGGTCGAGCTCGCGGCACGCGAAGGCTGGCAGCTCGACGGGCTGCGCACGGAAGAGGGACAGCTGGATGAGGTCTTTCGCCGCATCACGCTCCCCGACACGGTCAAGGCGCCCAGCCGATGAGCGCCGGGCACATGATCTCGACCATCGCGCGACGCGAGCTGACGAGCTACTTCGCCTCGCCGGTGGCCTATGTGTTTCTCGTCATCTTTCTGCTGCTGACGGGGTTCTTCACCTTCACCGCCGGCGCGTTCTTCGAGCGCGGCGAAGCCAGCCTGGCCTCGTTCTTCATGTGGCATCCCTGGCTGTACCTGGTGCTGGTGCCGGCGGTCGGCATGCGGCTGTGGTCGGAGGAGCGGCGCGCGGGCACGCTCGAGCTGCTGTTCACGCTGCCGATCGCGCCCTGGCAAGCGATTCTCGGCAAGTTCCTCGCCTCCTGGCTGTTTCTGGCGATCGCGCTCGGCCTCAGCTTTCCGGTCATCCTGACCGTGAACGTGCTCGGCGAGCCCGACAACGGCCAGATTCTTGCCGGCTATCTCGGCAGCCTGCTCATGGCGGGCGCCTACCTGGCGGTGACCTGCATGACCTCGGCGATGACGCGCAACCAGGTCGTATCGTTCATTCTGTCGGTGGTCATTCTGCTGTTTCTCATCCTCGCGGGATTCACGCCGGTGACCGACCTGCTGGTGCGCTGGGCGAGCCCGGCGTTCGTCGACACCGTCGCCGCATTCTCGGTGATGACGCATTTCGACGGCTTTCAGCGCGGCGTCATCGACTCGCGCGACCTGTTGTTTTTCCTCTCGGTCATCGGCTTCGCGCTGTTCGCGACGGGCGTGATCCTGCGCAACCACCGGGCGGGCTGACGTCATGAAAAACCGCAACACCGTGCTTTTTTCTTCCGTGGGGCTCGTCGTCCTGCTGCTCGCGCTCATCGCGCTCAACTATCTCGCCTCGGCGACGGCGGTGCGCGTCGACCTGACCGAGGGCAAGCTCTATACCCTGTCGGACGGCACGCGTCGCATCCTCGGCCGGCTCGAGACGCCGGTGAAGCTCAAGCTCTACGTCTCGCAGGGCGAGGCGATGCCCGTGCCGATGCGCAGCTTCGCCAAGCGGGTCGAGGACATGGTCGACGAATTCCGCGCCGTGGCCGGCGACAAGCTGATCGTCGAGCGCTACAACCCGAAGCCGGACTCCGACGAGGAGGACGCCGCGCAGCTCGACGGCGTCGAGCCGCAGCAACTCTCCAGCGGCGACGTGTTCTACCTCGGCATTGCGGTGACGCAGCTCGATCGCAAGCAGTCGATCCCGAGCGTCAGCCCGCGGCGCGAGCGGCTGCTCGAGTACGACCTGGCGCGTGCCGTCGCGCGCGTGGGCAGCACCACGCGCCCCAAGGTCGGCGTCATGGCCGGTCCGCCGGTGCTCGGCGCGAGCTTCAATCCCATGACGCGGCAGCCGGCCGAGCCCTGGGTGCTCGCCGCGGAACTGAAGCGCGACTTCGACGTCGTGCAGATACCGCTCGGCGTCACGGAGGTGCCGAAGGACGTCAACGTGCTGCTGGTCATCCATCCGCGCAACATCCAGCCGCGCGCCGAGTACGCGCTGGACCAGTTCATCATGCGCGGCGGCAAGCTCATCGCGTTCGTCGATCCCTACGCCTATTTCGATGCCCAGCCGGGCATCCCCGGCATGCCGCCGATGGGCACGAGCTCGAGCCTGCCGACGCTGTTCAAGGCCTGGGGCGTGACGCTGCCGGACGGCAAGCTGGTCGCCGACATGGAATACCGCTCCGGGGCGGGCCAGCGCGAAACGCCGACGGTGCTGTCGCTCAACCGCAGCGCCTTCAGCCGAGACGACGTTGTCACCAGCCAGATCGAATCGGTGCTCTACCCCTGGGGCGGTGCGTTCGAGGTCAAGCCTGCTGACGGCCTGAAGCTGCAGACCCTGATCCGCAGTTCGAGCAACTCGATGATGGTCGACAGCGCGAAAGCGACCGCCTCGGGCGACGACGCGCTCAAGGGATTCCTGCCCGATGGCCGCGCCAAGCCGCTCGCCGTCCGTCTGAGTGGCGTGTTCAAGAGCGCCTTCCCCGACGGCCCGCCGGCCGATCCCGCGGCGAAGGACACGCCGCCGGCGCCGCCGGCCGGCGCGCCGCATCGCGCGCAGGCGGAGAAAGACAACGCGGTGCTGCTGGTGGCCGACATGGACCTGCTCGCCGATCCGGCTGCGGTGGACGTGCAGGAACTCTTCGGCCAGAAGATCATCGTGCCGTCGAACGGCAACCTGGCGCTGGCGCTCGGCATGGTCGAGCAGTTCGCCTCGGGCGACGAACTGATCTCGCTGCGCAGCCGCGCCGCGGCGTTCCGTCCGCTGACCGTGGTGCGTGCACTGGAAGCCGAGGCTGCCAAGCAGTACTTCGGCAAAATCGGGGCGCTCGAAGCCGATTTGCAGAAGACCAGCGAGAAGCTGCAGGCGCTGCAGGGCGCGAAGGGCGCAGGCTCGGGCCAGATCCTCAGTGCCGAGCAGCAGACCGAACTCGAGCGCTTCCGCAAAAGCGTCGCGCAGACGCGCAAGGAGCTCAAGGCGGTACGCAAGAACCTGCGCAAGGACTCCGAGGCGCTGGCGTTCTGGACCAAGGTCGTGAACATCGCGCTGCCGCCGCTCGTCGTCGCCTTCATCGGTCTGGGCGTCGCGCTCTTGCGCCGGCGCCGCGCGCAGCGCAGCCTCGCCGCCGCAGGCGCAGCATGAGCGGACGCGGTCTCGCGATCCTCGTCGTCCTGCTGCTGGTACTCGGCGGCGGCGCGCTGCTGATGCAGCAGCAGCGCGGCCGCGAGGCGGCCAACGTGGCGGCGCTCGGGCAGCCGGTGCTGAAGACGCTCAAGGCGGCCGAGGTCGCCGCGATCCGCATCGAGGCAGCCGACGGCACGCTGTCCATTGCGCGCAGCGGCGATCGCTGGCGGATCGCCGAGCGCAACGCGTTCCCCGCGGACATCGAAAAAGTGCGTGGCCTGGTGCTGAAGGCAATCGAGCTCAAGGTCGGCCAGAGCGAGGCGATCGGCGTCGCCGACCGCGCCCGGCTCGGCCTGAACGAAACCGGCGACGGCGCGGGCACGCGGCTGACGTTCGCGGCAGCCGACGGCAAGCCGATCGCGCGGCTCATCGTCGGCAACAAGTACTTCAAGCAGCGGCCGGACGATCCGGCCAGCGCGCCGGCCGACGGCCGCTTCGTGCTGCGCCCCGAGGATCCGAAGACGGTGATCATCGTGTCCGACCCGCTGGAGCAGGCGTCCGTGCAGACGTCGAAATGGGTCGAGCGCAGCGGGCTCGCTGCCGAAGGCGTACAGACGCTGGAAGCGCGGCTCGCCGACGGCGAGCACTGGAAGATCACGCGTGCCAGCGAAGACGCGGAATGGTCGCTCGAGGGCGCGATACCGGCCGACCAGCAGCTTGCGGTGACCAAGGCGAACGCGGCCTCGTATTCGATGAGCCTGCTGGAAGTTTCCGATGTCGCGCCGCCGGGCATCACGCCGGCGCAGACCGGGCTCGACCAGCCGGGCATCGTCACGGCGACGACCTTCGACGGCCCGACCTACACGCTGCGCATCGGCAAACAGGTCGACGACAAGCGCTACGTCTCGGTCGCGATCGAAGGCGAGCCCGCGAAGACGCGCACGCCGAAAGCGGATGAAAGCGAAGCCGACAAGGCAAAGCGCGACAAGGACTATGTCGAGCGGCGGGCCAAGCTCGAGCAGCGCCTGGCGCGCGAAAAGGCCCTCGCGGCGCACGTGCTGCTGATCGACAAGATCAAGCTCGACGATGTGCTGCAGAAGCGCGCGATCTTCCTCGAGAAAAAGGAAGCCAAGAAGTAAGTGTGAAAGAGTTGGCGCGCGTCGCGGCCCTCACACAGTCTGACTTGATGTAGATCAAGCGGAACGCGAATCCCGGCGCCTGCGACCCCCGCGCGCCGCACAATCGCCGGTGACTGACGGAGGTTTCGCATGGCACAGATCACCGACCGCATCGACAACGTCACGCGCATCCCGGCGGCGTACCAGAAGGCAAGCCTGCCGGCGCCGAAGAGCGTCAAGATCGAAATCTCGCCGCGCTGCAACTACCGCTGCGGATTCTGCGCGCTGCGCTCGCGCGAAGTGCAGCCCAAGTGGGACATGGACTTCGGCCTGTTCAAGCGCGTCACGCGCGAAATGCGCGAGGCCGGCGTCGAGGAGATCGGCGTGTTCTACCTCGGCGAGTCGTTCATGAATCCGCGCCTGCTGGTGGACTGCATCGCCTACCTGAAGCGCGAGCTTTCGATGCCCTACGTGTTTCTCACCTCGAACGCATCGATGGCCTTTCCGGAAGCGGTCGATGCCTGCATGCAGGCCGGGCTGGATTCGCTCAAGTGGTCGGTCAACGCCTGCGACGAAGCCCAGTTCGAAAACGTCATGGGCGTTTCGGGCAAGCTGTTCCATCGCGCCCTCGACAACATCGCGGCCGCCTGGGATGTGCGCACGCGCGGCGGTTACCAAACCGGGCTGTATGCCTCGTCGATCCGCTACGACGGCGAGCAGCAGGAGCGCATGGACGCGCTGCTCAGCGAGCGCGTTCGCCCCTACGTCGATCAGCACTACTGGCTGCCGCTTTACTCGATGGGCGCCTTCGCCACGCAGCGCGAAGAGGACCTCGGCTATCGCCCGACCGCGGGCAACCAGGGACGCATCGGCGCGCTGCGCGAGCCGCTGCCGTGCTGGTCGGCCTTCACCGAGGGCCACGTCACGGCCGAAGGCAAGCTCTCGGCCTGCTGTTTCGACGCGACCGCGAACTGGACGATGGGCGACCTCAATCAGACCGCGTTCATGGACGCCTGGAACTCGCCCGCCTTCGTCGCCCTGCGCGAGGCGCACCTGAAAAAGGATGTCCGCGGCACGGTCTGCGCGTCCTGCATCGCCTACAGCTAGATCGGCCGCCACCGGAATCGCGCCGCGGACTTCCCCCGCCCCGCGGGATGCTGCTATAACTGCCCGCAGGCCCCGCCCGAGGGCCGGCCCGTTTTTACCCACCCGTCGACCAAGGAGGAGGCCGTGGGCAGTCATTCCATCGAACAGATCAGGACCGTTGCGCTCGTCGGTCAGTCGGGATCCGGCAAGACCACGCTGACCGAGGCGCTGCTGGCGCAGGCCGGCGCGATTCCGGCCGCCGGCAGCGTCGAGCGCGGCTCGACCGTCTGCGACTACACGCCGCTCGAAAAGGAGCTGCAGCATTCGCTCAAGCTCGCGATCGCGAGCTTCGACGTCAAGGACGGCGGCAGCGAAACGTGCGTGCACCTGCTCGACACGCCGGGCTACGCCGATTTCGTCGGCCATTCGATGCCGGCGCTCGCCGCGGTGGAAACCGCGGCGATCGTGGTGAACGCCCAGAACGGCGTCGAGATGATGACCAGCCGCTTCATGCACTGGGCCGAGCATCGCGCGCTCGACCGCATCATCATCGTCAACAAGATCGACGCCGAGAACGTCGACCTGGCGGGCCTGCTCGAGTCGATCCAGTCGCACTTCGGCAAGGAATGCCTGCCGCTCAACCTGCCGGCCGGCGGCGCAAGCCGGGTGTCGGACTGCTTCTTCGCGCCCTCGGGCGAGTCCGATTTCTCCTCGGTCGAGGACGCGCACCGCCAGCTCGTCGACCAGGTGGTCGAGGTCGACGAGGCGCTGATGGCCGAGTACCTGGAAAAAGGCGAGATCGCCCCGGACGCGCTGCACGAGCCGCTCGAGCGCGCGCTGCGCGAAGGCCATCTCATCCCGGTGGTGTTCACCTCGGCGAAGAGCGGCGCCGGCGTCAAGGAGCTGCTCGAGGTCATCGTCAAGCTGCTGCCCAATCCGACCGAAGGCAACCCGCCGAGCTACGTCAATACGCCGGCGGACGGCAGTCCCGCAACCGAGCTCACCACGCGGCCGGATCCCGCGCAGCATGCGCTGGCGCACGTCTTCAAGATTGAAATCGACCCCTATGTCGGGCGACTCGCGGTGTTCCGCGTGCACCAGGGACGCATCGCCTCGGGCGCGCAGCTGTACATCGGCGAGGGCAAGAAGCCGATCAAGGCGGCGCACCTCTACCGCCTGTGCGGCAAGACCCAGACCGAGGTGAGCGAGGCGCTGCCGGGCGACATCTGCGCCCTCGCCAAGGTCGACGAAATCGCCTTCGACCACGTGCTGCACGACGCGGCCGAAGATTCCCATATTCACGCGCGCCCGCTCGAGCTGCCGAGCGCGGTGTTCGGCCTCGCGCTGCACGCGAAAAAGCGCGGCGACGAGCAGAAGATCTCGGATGTCCTGCATCGCCTCACGGCCGAGGACCCCTGCCTCCGGATCGAGCACAACAGCCAGGCGAACGAAACCGTGATGCGCGGGCTGGGCGAGCTGCACCTGAAGACGACGCTCGACAAGATGGCGGCGCAGTACAAGCTCGAGCTCGACACCAAGCCGCCGTCGATTCCCTACCGCGAGACCGTCGTCGCCAAGGCCGAAGGCCACAGCCGGCACAAGAAGCAGACCGGCGGTGCCGGCCAGTTCGGCGAAGTGTTCCTGCGCATCGAGCCCCTCGCGCGCGGCACGGGGTTCGAGTTTCTCGACCAGACCAAGGGCGGCGTGATCCCGAACCAGTTCATTCCGGCTGTCGAGAAGGGGGTGCGCTCGGTGATGGAATCCGGCTTCGTCGCGGGCTATCCCTTGCAGGACATCCGGGTCATCGTCTACGACGGCAAGCACCACCCGGTCGACTCCAAGGAGGTGGCGTTCGTCTCCGCGGGCCGCAAGGCCTTCATGGACGCGCTGGGCAAGGCGCGCGCGATCGTGCTCGAGCCCATCGTCAACATCGACGTGGTGATTCCCGAGGGCAACATGGGGGACATCGCGGGCGACCTCTCGGCGCGCCGCGGCCACATCAAGGGGCAGGATGCACCGCGCCCGGGCACCGTCGAGATCACCGCGCAGGCGCCGCTCTCGGAGATGGAGAACTTCCCCTCGCGGCTCAAGGCGCTCACTGCCGGCCACGGCGCCTACACGCTGGAATTCAGCCATTACGAGCCCGCCCCACCGCCGCTGCAGGCCAAGCTCGTCGAGCAGCACAAGCCGGCGCACGTCGAGGACTGAGCGGTCGGGACGCCATGGCCACGGCGGACGTCACACTGCCCTATCACGTGCGCGTCGGCACGGGCGCGCCGCCGCTCGTGTTCGTGCACGGCTTCGGTTGCAGCCACGAGGACTGGCACGCGCAGCTCGTGCACTTCGGCCCCGACCGGAGCAGCGTGGCCTGCGATCTGCGCGGCCATGGCGCGACGCCCGGCAAGCCGACCGAGTGCTCGATCGAGACCTATGGCGCCGACGTCGCCGAGCTGCTGCGCGCGCTCGACCTGCCGCGGGCGGTGCTCGTCGGGCACAGCATGGGCTGTCGCGTGGTGCTGCAGGCGGCGCTCGATGCGCCCGGGCGCGTCGCCGGCCTGGTGCTGATCGACGGCAGCCGCATCGGCGAGGGCGAAGCCGCGGGCGCCGCGCGCGCGACCAGCGAAGCCGTCGCGGCGCAGGGGTACGCGGCATTCACGCAGCAGCTGTTCGAGGGCATGTTCCTGCCAAGCAGCGAGGCGGCGCTCAAAGAACGCATCGTGGCGCGCGCCCGCGCGCTGCCCGAGGCCATCGGCGCGGCGCTGTTTCCCCGCATGGCCGCCTGGGATGCGGTCAACATGGAGCGCGCGCTGTCGACGGTGCGACAGCCGATGCGGGTGATCCAGAGCACCTACATGAATCCCGCACGCCAGCGCGTGTCGCTCAAGCCCGGCGAAACCACGCCGTGGCTCGAGCTGGTGCGCGCCCGCGCGCCGCGCGCGAGCATCGAGATCGTCAGCGGCGTGGGCCACTTCACGCAGCTCGAGGCCGCGGACACGGTCAATCGCCTGATCGAAGGCCTCGTGGCGTCGCTCTGAGGGCGTTGGCGAGCGGCCAGGCGCCGCGCACCTCGATCTCGATCCGGTCCACCGCCACCGGGGTTTGTGCGCCCTCGACGAGCTCGATGACATGGCGCCCCGGCCGGGGTCGCCAGTCGAATCCGGCGCCGCGCGCGACGACGCGCCCGTTCAGCCGCCAGGCGAGGCGGCCCGCGCCGCCTTCCGCTTGCCAGGTGACGCGCTGCCGCGCGGCGGGGATGTCCGGATCCAGCGCGAGGATCGTGCCGTCGACCGGCGCGATGATGCGCGCCCGCGCGTGCGCGGACTCGGCCAGCGCGACGCGGTCGCGCTCGGTGCCGGCGATGAACCATTCCTCGCGCGCCGCCTCGACGCCGTCGGCGAAGCGCACCGCGGCGCGTACCAGCCCCGGCGGCGGGGGCGCAGATTCGCCAGGCTGCACGCCGGCCGCATGCAGCGCGCTCATCAGGTCCAGCCACACCGGTGCGGCGCCGTGCATACCCGACACGTTGTGCATCGGCTCGCCCGAGGCATTGCCCACCCAGACCCCGACCGTATAGCGGCGCGAGAAGCCCAGGCACCAGTTGTCGCGCATGTCCTTGCTGGTGCCGGTTTTCACTGCGCTCCACCGGCGGGTCGCCATGGCGTTGTCGAAGCCGAAGGTGCGCGCGCGTGCCGCGCGGTCCGCCAGGATGTCGGCGACCACGAACGCTGCGCGCGCATCCATGACCCGCACCGGCGCCGGCGCAGGATCGTCCGCGCGCAGGCGCACCGGTGTCGCGCGACCGCCGTTGGCGAGCGCACGGTAGGCATTGGCGAGTTCGATCAGCGTCACGTCCGCCGAGCCGAGCGCCAGGCTGTAGCCGTAGTAGTCGGCGGATTCGACGAGCGTCGACAGGCCGAAGGCGCGCAAGGCCTGGACCAGGCGCTCGGGCCCGAGCAGCATTGCCGTGCGCACCGCCGGCACGTTGAGCGAGCTCGCCAGCGCGGTGCGCACCGACACCGGCCCCTTGAAGGTGCGGTCGTAGTTCTGCGGCATGTAGAGCGCCGCACCCGATTCGAGATTGACCGGCGCGTCGACCAGCAGCGAAGCGGCGGTGAGCATGCGGCGCTCGAGCGCGAGCCCGTAGAGAAACGGCTTCAGCGTCGAACCGGCCTGGCGCGGCGCGAGCACCGCGTCGACCTGGTGTGCGTCCGACAGGCCCGCGCCGCTCGAGCCGACCCAGGCGAGCACGTCGCCCGTCGCGTTGTCGAGCACCACGACGGCGCCGTCCTCGACGTTGCGCGCGGCAAGCGCCGCGAGATGGCGGCGCAGGACGGCGTTCGCCAGGCGCTGGAGGTCTGCGTCGAGCGTGGTGCGGACGGCCTCGCCCGGCCGCGTGAGCAGCCGCTGCGCGAGATGCGGGGCGAGCGCCTCGACCGGCGCGTAGCGCGTCGCGGCACGCCGCGCGAGGCGTGCGGCCGCGAGCCCGGGCAGCTCGGCGCAGGCGCCGCCCAGGTCCTGGGCGCGCAGCACGGCGCAGGCACGCAGCACGACGGCGTCCCGCGGCGCGTTCGGCGCGCGCACCAGCGCCGCGGCGAGTGCCGCCTCGACCGCGTCGAGCCCGCTCGGATGCTTGTCGAACAGCGCAGCCGACATCGCCGCGACGCCAACCAGCTCGCCGCGGAACGGCACGAGATTGAGGTAGGCCTCGAGAATCTCGTCCTTGCGCCAGTGCGCCTCGAGCGCTGCCGCGCCGATGACCTGCTGCAGTTTCTGCGGCACGCCGCGCGCGCCCGAGCGCGGGCGCCGCGCCGCGTCGTCCAGCAGTCCGGCGAGCTGCATGGTGATGGTGCTCGCGCCGCGCGTGCGCGTGTGCCACAGGTTGCCCCAGGCCGCCGCCGCGACGGCGGCCCAGTCGACGCCGCTGTGTTCATAGAAACGCCGGTCCTCCGAGTGGAGCAGCGCGAGGCGCAGCGCCGGCGAGACGTCCTCGAGCCCGACCCATTCGAGCCGGCGCACCGCGTGATCAATGCGCCGCTCGGCGAGCGGAGCGCCATAGCGATCGAGCAGCACCGCGTCGGACGATCGCCATGCCTTACGCACCGCCTCGTACGACGGCAGCGCCTGCGCCGTGCCGCTCGCGCCTGTGACCGCGAACGCGCAGGCGAGGAGCAGCCGTTTCACCGCGCGACCTCCCAGCGTGGATTCGGCGCCTCGCCGAAAACCTCGGGCGCGTACATCGCTTCGACGCGCGTCGGCGGTATCGCGAAACTGCCCGGATTGTTGATGCGCAGCGTGTACTGCAGGCGCAGCGCCCCGCGCGGCAGGTACGCATAGTAGGCACGGTAGGCCTCGAAACTGCGCTCGGTATACGCGCGCCAGGCCCGCCCGCGCCCCTCTTCGCCGCGCGTCGCGATGCGCGAGTCGCGTCCAAGGCCGCTGCCGAGGATCGTCGAGCCCGCGGGAATCGGGTCCGAGACGACGACCCAGGTCATGTCGGCATCGGCCTGTACGTCGAGCGTGACGCGCGCGAGGTCGCCTTTCGCCCAGCGCCCGGGACTGCGCTGCTCGAGCGGCTCCACGCGTCGGCTCACCCGGTAGCCCGCGGCGACCGGCGCCCGGGCCTCGACCGCGGCGAGCGAAAGCACCGTCGCCCAGGGCTTGCCCTCGCCGGCATGCCCGACGTCGAGCCGATCGCGATCCTGGGCGCCGCCGGACCAGGGCAATCGACCCAGCGCGCGCACGCCTTGCTCGTCGCCGCGCCACTGCATTTCGAGCACGCGTTGCGGCGGGGCGGCGAGTTGCGCGGTGCTGGTGCCCTTCACCGGGTCCTTTTCGAACGCCGCACTGAAGCGCTCGACCGCGAGCGAGCCCCACAGGTTCGCGGTCGTCGTCTGCCAGGCGCCGCGCCGCTGGCGGTCGAGCAGGCCGATGAGCATGCGCGGAATCTCGTCCCGCCAGCCGGATTCGTCCATCACGGCGAGCAGCAGGCGCGCTGCATTGACGTCACCGTTCACCATCAGCCACCACAGGCTGTCGTCCGGCTCGCTCGAAAACACCAGTCGCGTGCCTTGGTAGGAAAGCCGCGCGCGCAGGATGTTCTGCGCCGCGTCGATGCGCTCGGCGCGCTGCGGCGCGGCGGGCACACGCTTGAGAACCGAGAGCCAGTCGATCACGGCGGAGGTCGGCCACAGGTTCGGCGTGATCGCGATCGAAGTCAGCAGGCGCGCCGGCAGCGTGCCGTAGCGCGACAGCGCTTCCAGGGCGGCGAGCTTGCGCAACTCAAGGTCGCGGCGCGGCGACCAGTGCGTGCGCTGGATGCGGCCTTCGACGAACGCAGTCAGCGCGGCCAGCATGCGATCGCGGCTCGCCTGCGGGATCTCGAACGCCGGGCCTGCCGCATGCGCGGCCGAAAGCAGCGCAGCGGTCAGCACGTCGCTGCCCAGCCGCGCGCTCGACTCGCCGAGCGGAAAGTACGCCGCGAGGCCGTCGCGGTCGAGATAGACCGGAAGCTCTTCCATCGCGGCCTGCCACAGCGCGGCGCTGCGCAGGCCGATGGCCTTCGACGTTTTCTGCTCGAGACAGGCAAAGGGGTACTGCTCGAACCAGCGTCGCACGCCCGGCAGCTCGCCGCCGAGCCGCGCCTGCATCGAAACCGCGAGGCCCCCGCGCAGGCGCCCGGCGGCGTCGCGCTGCGCATCGGCCGGCGGGGCGACGGTGAGTTGCAGCGGCTTCGTAAGCGGGTCGAGCTGCGCCAGCAGCGCCTGGCGCACCGTGAGCGGCACCGCGTGCACAACACGTTGACGGATCTTCAGCCGGTCGCGCGGTCCGCCCCCCTCGACCTGCGCCACGATGTCCCAGTCGAGCGTACCGGCGTCCGCCGCGTCGAGCGGCACGTCGACCGGCCAGGCGATTTCCTGCGCCGACTGCGCTGCGAGCTCGAGCTGCTGCGGCGCGAGCACCCCGTCGACGCCATTCGCCAGCGTCGCGCTCAGCGTCACCCGCATCGCGCGCGGCGTCGTGTTGCGCAGCGTGACGAGCGCGCTGAACCGGTCGCCTGCACGCAGCAACGGCGGCAGGCCCGAGATGAGCTGCAGATCCTGGTTGCTGCGCAGCTGCGCCTGGCCGCTGCCGAAGCGCTGCGGTCCGGCGTCGGCAATCGCGGCGACGGTGAAGGTGGTCAGCGAATCGTTCAGCGGCACCTCGACCCAGGCTTCCCCTTGCGCATCGAGCGCCACGCGCGGCTGCCACAGGAGCAGCGTATCGAACAGCTCGCGCGTCGGCGCCGTGCCGCCACCCCCGCCCGCGGGCAGCGCCTTGCGGCCGTAGTGGCGCTTGCCGATCACCTGCATCTGCGCGCTCGCCGTTTCGACCGCATAGCGTCGCTGCTGAAGCATCGCGCGCAGCAGATCCCAGGAGCGATTCGGCTCGAGCTCGAGCAGCGCCTGGTCAACCGCGGCGACCGCGACCTCGGTGCCGGCCGGTGCCGCGCCGCCGCCGGGCAGGCTGACTTTGAGCTTGACGCGCGCGGTCTGGCGCGGCGCGTACTCCGGACGCTCGGGCGTAACCGATACCTCGAGCGCGTTCGCCTGCCGGTCGACCTCGATCTCGGCAATGCCGAAACGAAACGCCGGCTTGGACAGGTCGACCAGCGCGGTCGGCGGCCGGTACTCGGGTCGCTCGCTGCTGCGCGCACGCCACCATTCGAGCGGCGAGCGCCAGCCCCAGGTGAAGAACGACGTCCAGTGCACCTCGCGCAGCCGCCCGCGCACCGCGAGCACCGAGACGTAAATGTTCGGCGCCCAGTCGTCGCGAATCTTCACCTCGATGGTGGGGTCGCGTCCGCTGAGACGCAGGCTGCGCGTCTCGATCACGCCCTCGCGTTCGACCGCGACCAGCGCCGTCGCCTCGCGAAACGGCATGCGTACCTGGAAGCGCGCGATGTCGCCGGGCCGGTAGGCGCGCTTCTCGGGAATCACGTCCATGCGGTCGTGGCTCTCGACGTCGAACCACAGCTCGCCATGCCGCGTCACCCAGACCGAGGTGACCGCCTGCGCGGGCCGCCCCGTCGCATCCTGGGTCACGGCGACCAGCTCGACCTCGCCCGGCGTGGCGAGCGGTATCTCGCAGAACGCGAGGCCGCGGACATCGGTCGTCGCGTTGCACAGCACTCCGAGATCCCTGGTCTCGCTGCGGTGCTCGTAGGCATAGAAACCGCCGACGACGCGCTTGCGGTGAGAGGTGGTTTGGCGCAGCCGCGCGCGGATCTCGACCGCACGCCCGGCCTGCGGCGCGCCGTCGGTAGAAAGCACGACGGCCTGCAGCACCGCCTTGTCGGAAACCGAGGTCCAGCTTTCCGTCTTCAGGCCGACGATCACGCCGGCGGGCCAGAGCGGAAAGCGGCGCGAGATCGTCTGCGTCTCGCCGCTCGGATCGTCGAAGGTCGCCTCGGCGACGAGGTCGTAGTGATGCGGCGTGCGCGGCAGGCCATCGACCGTGACCCGACCGCCGCCCTGCGCATCGAGCGTCAGCGCGAGCTTGTCGGCGACGACCTTCTGGTTGAGCGCCTCGTCTCGGCGCCCGGTGGAAAACGAGAACCCGCGGTATTCGGCGAAGTAGGCGTAGCGGTTCTGCAGCATCGCCGAGACGCGCACCGGCCGGCCGCCTGCGCTGCCGCCGGCGAGGAAGGCGAGCTGCACCGAGAGCGGCAGCTCGGCGGCATCGATACCGGCCCCGCGCGGGACCGACAGGCTGCCACTGAACACCGGCAGGCGGAAATCCTCGACTCGAAAACTGCCGGCCGGCCATTCGCCGAGCGAGATCGCGTAGCGGCCCTTTTTCGCCGCCTTGGGCAGTTTCAGTGTCGAGCTGCCCGAACGCGCACCGTCCCAGTCGATCGGCAGCAGGAATTCGTCGCCCGAGCCAAGGTGGCGAACCTTGGCCTGCGCCGGCAGCGCCTTCGCTTCGAGCAGGGCGAGGCCGTCCGCGGTCTCGCGCCGCAGGAAATGCTTCATCGACACCGTCTCACCCGCGCGCACCAGCGGCCGGTCGAGCACGCTGTGCGCACGCAGCACGGCCGTGGCGTCCCAGGCGGTGGCGACGTCGAAGCGCCAGGGCTCGATGCCGTCGTTCCAGTGGCTCCAGGCGAAGGAGAAATCGGTGCGTCCGTCGGCGAGCCGTGCGCGCGCACTGACCAGCCAGCCCCGGCCGCGTTCGCAGCGTGGCGGCTCACCGAGCGCGCGCTCCACCGCTGCGACGCCGTCCTCGCCGCTGCGTCCGCGCCAGACTTCGGTGCCCTTGCAGTCGCTCACACGGATCTCGACGCCCTCGAGAGGACGGCCGCGGTCGAGGCTCGTCACCCAGACGACCGAGCGCGCGTGACCGATCTTGGGATGCACGGCGAGGTTCGTGACCAGCGCCGAGGTGCGCACGTACATGGTCGCATCCTTGCCGAGCAGCGACGCGCCGAGCCGGCGCGAGGCGGCCTCGAGCACGTAGTAACCCGGCTCGGGCAGCGGAATGCCGATGACCTCGAACGGCCGGCGTGCGCCTGTGGCGGCCGCGGCCGGCAACGTCACCCGGCGCGCGCCCGCCACCCCGTCGAGCAGCGATACCTCGCGCGTGCGAATCTCCTTCTTTGCTTCGCGGATGCTGCGCTGGTCGTAGCGCTCGAGGCGCGCCATCCACTCGATCACCGCGCGCTCGTCGGCGAGGCGCAGCAGGCGCACTTCGCCCGCGTCCGCCGGCACCGCGCCGTCACCGCCGGCGAATTCCGGCTCGATGTGACGCACGGTCAGCGGCAGCGCGGCATCCTCAGCGAGCTCGACGATGCCGAAGGTCGCCGCGGGAAACTTGAGCAGCGGCGGCAGATCCGCGAGCGGCACGCGCAGCGGGAACGCGTCCGCATTGACGAGGCGCCGCCCGTCGAGATCGGCGAAGTCCGCCGGCAGCTCGAGCGTCAGCTCGGCGAGCCCGGGGAAGGGTGCCTTGAAGCGCACCTCGTGCACCGTGGCGGCGCGATCGTCGCTCGAGAAGTGCGGCCGCCGCAGGCCCTGCGGCGTCTTCAGCACGATCGCCTCCGCGGCCTTGCGCGTGACCGGCGTGGTGAATTCGATGCGCAGCGGCGCCACCGGCGCACAGGGCGCCTTGGCGTTCTCGCGCGTGCAATGCAGGGTGGCACGAAATTCGGGCCGTACCGCGTAGTGCACGCGCTGCACGACGCGCGTGACGATGCCGGTCGGTTTGCCCTCGCGCAAGGCCTCGATGCCGGCGCCCCAGACGATCGTCACCTTGGCGCCGGGCGGCAGCCGTTGCGCGCAACGCGCGATGACGACCTGCTCGGCGCGCGCGCCGAGCTTGAGGTGCGCGAGCAGCGCGTCGCGCTCGGCGTCGCTGACGAAGGCGAGCGGGATGCGCTCGGCGACGCCCTGTGCCTGGCACCAGGCGTGCGCCTGCACGCTTTCGCGCCGCGCCGGTCCGGTGAGCACCAGCACGAAGGGCTGCTCTTCCTCGATGCGCGCGCCCTCCCAGGGAATGCTGCGCACGATCGCCGGACCGCCGGTGCTGAAGGCGAAGCTGCTGCGGCCACGCGCCGCGCTGCCGGCGAGCGCGCGCAGCGCCGGCCTGAGGCTGAAACGGCAGTCGGTGCCCGGCGGCAGACTGCGCTCGAACTGGAAGACCCATTCGCGCGAATTCAGCCAGCGCCCGCTGCCGCGCGCGTCGCACTGCAGGGCGAACGGGGCCGGCGCATCCTGCGCGCCGAAGGCCACCATGTCCTCGCTGAAGCGAGCGTGCGCCTGTGTGACGCGCGCGACCTCGCCCTGCGGCGTGAAGCGATCGACCTGAAAAGCCTGCGCCGCCCCTGCGAGCAGCAGGCCGACGCAGAAAATCAGGCCGATCCGGCGCGGCATCAGCGCGGCAGATGCGTCAAGTGCGACAAAGGCCGCTGGTTCTCGAGCGCGTTCTCGGTGCCGCCGAAGCGCTGGCTGATGATGCGCGGCATGGCGAGAAAGTCGTGCGGGAAGCCGAGCTCGATCCGGCTCGCAGCGTCCAGCCGCGCGAGTTCGGATTCGGAGAGCGGATACGCCAGGCAGCCAAAATTTTCCTTAGCCTGCGCGCGCGTGCGGGCGCCGACGATCGGGATCATCTGCTGGCCCTGCTGGCGCGCCCAGTTGATCGCCACCTGAGTCATGGTGCAGCCCTTTTCCTTGGCGATCTCCTCGACCCGGTGCGCAATTGCGAGGTTGCGCTCGGTGATCCGCCGCGCAGCCATGCCCGCGCGCAGGGTATCCGCCGGCGCGTTGGGATCGGCCGCGCGGTGAAATTTGCCGGTCAGAATGCCCTGCCCGACCACGCCCCACAGCGTGACCGCGAGGCCGAAGGCCTTCGCCATCGGCAGCAGCTCGCGCTCGGAGGTGCGCTCGATCAGGCTGTAATCGATCTGGATGCCGGCAAAGGCGCTCCAGCCGCGCAGCTCGGCCAGCGTGTTGGACTGCGCGACGATCCACGCCGGCGCATCGGATATGCCGAGATAGAGCACCTTGCCTGCGCGCACCAGGTCGTCGAGCGCCCGCATCACCTCCTCGACGCGCGTGGTGAAGTCCCACTGGTGCAGCCAGTACAGGTCGACGTAGTCGGTCTTCAGCCGCTTGAGGCTGGCTTCGAGAGACTGCACGATGCCCTTGCGATGGTTGCCGCCGGCGTTGGGATCCCCGGCGCGCATGTTGAGCGAGAACTTGGTCGCCACCACGAAGCGGTCGCGCTCGCGGGCGATGAACTCGCCGGTCCAGGCCTCGCTGGTGCCCTCGTTGTACTTGTTCGCGGTGTCGAGAAAATTGCCGCCCGCCTCGGCGTAGAGATCGAACACGCGCCGGCTCTCGGCCTTGTCCGCGCCCCAGCCCATTTCTTCGCCGAAGGTCAGCGTGCCGAGTGACAGTTCCGAGACGCGCAGCCCACTCGGTCCGAACAGTTTGTAATTCATGCGATCCCCAGCCTGATTGGTCGAAGCGCCGATTCTGCCCCAGCGAGGCTGCGCCCAGAAAATGGCGGGCCGCGGGCGCTGCGCGGCCGGAACTAAGTCACGTCATGGCGGCCAAATGGCTGTTTGACGGGCATTTGCCGTTGACCTTTAAGGGTCCGTTCTGTAGCGTTCGGGCCTTGCGCCCCAGATAGTTAGCGGCGATTGCGACCAAAATTGTCGAAGTGCCGGACGCCCATTTGAAAAGCCACGCCCGACGCGCGATGCAGCGCGCCCTGAAACGCGCCCTCGCCGCGTGCTGCGCGCTGGCCTGCACGGCGGCGCTGGCCCAATCGGCGCCGCAGGCCACGCCACTCGACGTCCTGCGCACCGCATCCGACAAAAAGCTGCAGGCCGGCGTGGATCGGGTCGTGCGCAAGCTCGATCTCGAGCCGGCGGTCGTCACCGGCCGTCTCGCGTTGGCGCTGGTCGACCTGAGCGACGCGTCACAGCCGCGCCTGGCGATGCTCAACGGCGATCGCATGATGTACGCGGCGAGCCTGCCGAAGATCGCGATCCTGCTCGGTGCGATGGTCGAGGCCGAACTCGGCCGGCTGCCGCTGAACCCGCAGACCGTCGGCGCGATGACCAAGATGATTCGCTACTCGAGCAACGAGGACGCGACGCGCGTGCTGCACTGGGTCGGCGGCGAGCGGCTGATCGATATTCTGCAATCACCGCGCTTTCACTTTTACGACGCGTCGGGCGGCGGCGGTCTGTGGGTGGGCAAGGCCTACGGCAAGGCAGCGGCCTATCGGCGCGACCCGGTGGCGCAGCTCTCGCACGGCGCGACCGCCTACCAGGTGGCGCGCTTCTACACGCTGCTCGCCAACGACAGGCTGCTCAGCCACCCGCTGAACGAGCTGATGAAGGAAACGCTTTCCAAGCCCGGCATCCGCCACAAGTTCGTCAAGGGGCTGGAGGGCAAGCCGGGAGCCCGCATCTACCGCAAGTCGGGCACCTGGAAGGACTATCACGCCGACAGTGCGCTGGTCGAGGTCGGCCGCCACCGTTACGTGCTGGTCGGCATCGCGCAGCACCGCGACGGCGGCAAGTGGCTGGTCCGTCTCGCTGCGCCGCTGCACGATCTCGTCGTGCCGCCGCAGCGCGACGTCGTCGCCCAGCGCTGAGCCCCGGACGCGGGCAGGCGTCCCGCTAACGCGCCCCGTTGTTCTTCGTAATGAGCTGCTGCAGCCGCGTGGCAAGCGCCTGGTGCTCGGCGGCCGAGTTCTTGCGCAGCACGTTCGTGATCAGGGCGCTCATGTAGTAGCGGCGGCGTTCGCCCGCGGGCGATTCGACGATCGCCGCGGAATTCATATAGTTCTTCACGTTGCCCGCGTATTTCCTGCAGGTGTAGCCGGGCTCGGGCCTGCACTGGTACAGCGAGCCCGACTTGAAATACACCGCCGCCTCGGCCAGCGCAGGCGACGAGGCATAGCGGATGCGGCGCTCGGTGACGTAGAGCATGCGTTTGATCTCGCGGCTCGACCAGACATCGACCAGGCGCCCCTGCTCCATGCGCAGCAAATAGCGCATCAGCTCGCGCGCGGTGCCGTAGCTGCCGCCGGGACCGGGCACCTTGCGCTTGCCGGTGGCGGTGAAGAAGCTCGCCTGCCGCAGCCCCTCGGGATCGAGGCCGTTCCGCGCCACCGGCTCGAGAAACGTACGCTCGAACAGCGCGGTCAGATCCTTCTTCGGCGTGTCGTCGAAGAAGCGCTTGATCTCGGCTTCCGACGGCGGGTAGGCCATGCCGTACTGGCGCAGGAGCATGGCCTCGCGCATCACCATGCCGGCGGCCGAGTTCGAGCTCGGCGAGAGCATCCAGTCGAGGTATTCGTAGAGCGAGGCCTGGTCGCCAATGCGGATCGTGCGGCGCTCGAGCCTGCGCGTCGAAGGATCGAACAGGCGCACCGTGTGGTGGTCGGACTGCGAAAAGCCGTCGGCCGTGACGGTCGTCGTTTTCAGGATGCGCTTGCGCGCAGCGATGTCCTGCGGATAGGTATCGGCGAGCGCCTGGAACAGCGCCAGCGCGACGACGATCTTGCCCACGCTGCCGACGTTCTGCCGGTGGTTGCCACGGTGCTCGGCATAGCGCGGCCGCGCCGGATCCGACAGGTCGAGCACCGCCAGTGCGTAGCTGTCCATGCTCTCGGCGAGCAGCGCGGCGATCTGGCGCGTGAACGCGGGATCGGGCGGCGGCAGATCGAAGGTCTGCCCGACCAGGCGCAGGTCGACCCCCTTCAATCCGAGCCGCGCGCCCGGCGGCTGCCTGACGTCGCGCACCAGGCCCTCGTTGGCGAGGCGGTTGCCTTCCAGGCGCCGGATGCCCGTTTCCTCATAGCCGTCGAGCGGGTAGCCCGCCGCGCCTGCCGCACCGAGCATGCAGGCGACAAACGCGAGGGCATGCAGGCATCGTGCGTGCGTCATCGGATCACCTCGCGCAGATCGACGTTGCGATCGAGATTCGCCGCAAGCGACTTGTCCATCTGAATCAGATAGCTCGAGCCCTGTGCGCGGCGGCTTTCGTTGAACGGCCGGATCTGCAGCAGCCACAGCGTGCCCTTGAGGAAGGCGAACTCGACGTCCGCCGCCACCGGCTGGCCATCGTCTCCACGCTGCGGGAACTGCTGCGGAATCTCCTTTGAGAACGCGATCAGCTGCCGGATCTCGTTCGGACCCAGCAGCGTGTCGGCACCCGAAACCGGAAGCCGGGCGATGCCCCCTTCGGCCTGCGGCACCATGCGGCGCGGCGCGGTCGCCGACCCCATCAGACGCAGCGCGCCGCTGCGCGTGTCGAGGCGAATCGACTCGGCCGCCTGCCCTTCCACCGCGCCGCCGACACCCTCATTGACCGCGACCGAGAGCACCGCCGGGTCAGCGGTGTCGACGTCCTGCGTGATCATGACGCCGGAAATGTCGGCGGGAACCGTTTGCTGCAGCAGCACGGCCGGGTAAACGTGCTCCGGGCCTTTCATGTGCGACTGGCGCCAGGCCCAGGCGCGCTGCGTGTAGGGCGAGGCCCAGACCCGCGAGATGCCCTTGACGATGTTCTCGAAGCCGACGACGTTGAACAGCGTCAGGTTGAGGCCCGCGCCGGTGAACCCCGGCAGATCCTCCACGTTGGTGTCCGAGCGAATGAACAGCCCGCCGTGGAACTTCGGGCCGAAGGTCTTGTCCATCGCCGCGCGCAGCTGCGCGCGGAACCGCGGCCCCGGGTCGGTGGTGCTGACAATCGTGTAGATCTCGGCGCGCAGCGACTCGCCGACCGCCCGCGCCTCGGCGGAGCCGGCGGGCAACGATTCGAGCCGACGGAAGCTCTCGACCATCCATTGATAGACGGTCTTGCCGCTCCCGCGGTACGGCCGGTCGAGCACGGTGGCCCGATACAGACCGAACGGGATGCCCACGCCGGGCGCCACCCGTCCAGGAAAGCGCGCGCTCAGCTCGCCGAGCTTCGCCGCCTTCGGGCCAACGATGCGTCCCGAATCGGTGGCGCGCAAGGCGCTCAGCTCGACGAAATCGCGCCTCGCGAGGTCGAGCTTCTCGACGTCGGGCTCGAAGACGACGTCACGGTCGGCCTTGGTGTCCGCTCCGAGCACGGCGTTCCAGCGCGGCCCGTCGTCGTTGATCTCGACCAGGCCCGCGCGGCTGACGGCGAGCACGATGCGCCGTCCGTCGGCCTCGCGCAGCGCACCGATCAGCGACGCGTCGACTGCGACGTTCGGGATGCCGAGATTGCGCGCCAGCAGCTGCACGTGCGACAGCGGATTGCCTGCGCCGGCGGTCAGGATGCCGCCGACCGGCGGCAGGTCGCCGACCGTTTCGGGCAGCACATAGATGCCGTCCGGCGTAAAGGCGTCGACGTGGCCCATGTCCGGCGACGCACGCAGCGTGCCGCGCGCGAGGCCCGGGTTAAGCGCGTTGAACCCGGCACCGATGTCCTTGCCGAACAGCCGGTGCTGCACGCCCGCCAGCCGATTCGCGTCGCGCGACAGTCGATCGAGCAACTGCGAGCAGAACAGCAGCGGACTGCCGCGCAGCTGGTCCTGGACGAACAGCTGTGCCAGCGGCTCGATTTGCGCAAGCTTCGCCGTCGCCACGGCGAAGTGCAGCTGCAGGCCCTGCGAGCCCCAGCCGGGCGCCAGGCCGAGCATGCGCAGCGCGTCACGATAGTCCGCGAGCCCGATGCGCTCGGCCGACAGGCGCGCGAAGTGCTTGCGCAGCTCGGCACGCTCGCGCGCGTTGATCATGCCCGTGCCGTACGCGGCCTCGACGCTCGACGCCAGTGCGAGGAGGACGCCGGCACGCGTGGTTTTCGCCAGCGCGCCGCGCAGCGCACTCGAGAGGCGGAAGTTGTCCGCCTCGACCCTCAGGGACAGGTCGAGGACACGCAGCCGCGCAGCGGGCGACTTGATCCTCGGCAGCGCATCGCGCAATCCGGCGAGCAGGTTCGCCGTCACCAGGTAGTGATACGCCGGCCCGGTGTCCTTGCCGAGCGCGACGCGCGCGTCGCGCAGCAGTCGTTGCAGCCAGCGCGCCGCGCTGAACGCCCTGGCGTCGGCCTCGAGCACCTCGCCGAGCGGACGCGGCGCGTAGACACGGTCGATCTGGTGCGCAAGCTCGCCGTAGGCCTTCTTCGATTCGGCGTCCGCTACGGACTTCGCATACGCGCGCACGCGGTCGGCATCGGCAGCCTCAGGGCTGCCGTGGATCTTGACGCGCAGCGGCGCAAATGCGGGGTCGCCGTCGGCCAGGGCGGCGGCCATGTTGCGCACCTTCTGCGCCGAGGCGGTATCGCGACCGTGCGGCAGCAGGCGCACGCCCGCCCGCAGCGCGGCATAACGCCAGCCGATCCAGTCCTCGCGCGCCGCCATCGCCGTAAGCAGCGCGCGTGCGGCATCCCGCTCGTCCTCCTCCTGGATCGCGCCGCGGTAAAAGCGTGCCTTGCGCAAGATCCAGCCCGCGTCCGTCGCGATGAGGAACTTCTCGACGAGCAGCTGCGCGTAGAGGTCGGGAAAATCGGCCTCCGCCACCGCTGCGCGCGCATCGAGCCCGGCGAGCACGTTGGCGATGGCGTAGCCCTGCGCGCGCAGCGTCCGGGTGCGCTCGCTCCACTCGCCATGCTGCCAGCCCTCGCCCTTCTTGGCGCAGGCGTAGTCCTTCGGCTCGAGCACGCGGCCGTCCTTGCAGAACCAGCGGATGCGGGAGAAGGGACCGCGCGGGCTGTCCTTCATCTGCGCGATCCACTGGCGCGCCTGGGCGCTGTCCGCGCTCGTTGCGTCGGTTGCGCTCGCCGCCTGCGCGACGCCGGCCGCAAGCAACAGGACCGCGGCCGTCACGACGCCGCGCGCAACGCGTCGGCAGCGCGTGCTCATGGCCTGACCACCGCCGCTTCCGGCACGCGGTCGCGGCTGCGGCGCTCGTGGGTCGCCACGCGCTGCTGGAACTCGCGCCCAGTGGCCATCGCCAAGACAAGCCACACCGACACCACCGCGACGTTGATCCAGGCGAACTGCGAAATGCTCAGGCTGAGCACCGCGGTGCCGAGATAAACGGTGGCCGCAGACAGGACGTCGCCTCCGCGCACAACCAGGCAGTCAATCAGCTGCTTGGCCTTGTACTTTTCGTTGCGCCGCGTCGGCAGGAAGAGCAGCTGGCGCACCGTGTTCATGAGCGAATAGTCGACCGAGTTCTCGGCGATCTTCACCCAGCGCAGGATCATGAGTGACGGAATCAGCGCTGCAACCGTATAGCTCGCAAGTGCCACGACCGGCAGGATGCACAGCGCAATCGGCACGCCCAGGTACTTGATCGCGCGCGACACCACGAACAGCTGCAGCAGCATGCCGGCGAGATTCACGATGTGGAAGTAATCGGCGAAGAAGGTGCCGATGAACAGGCGCTGCTCGGAAAGCAGGATGCTGCCGGTGGCGACCGCCAGGTCGGCCTCGTGCTTCACCACCGCCGACAGAATGTACTCGCCAGCGGAGTTCACCCAGTTGAGAAACAGCGTGATCAGCGCGATGAGCAGCAGGTAGCGGTTGCGCTTCAGGAGGCCGAAGGCCTCGCCGTCCCCGATCGAGACGTCGCGCTGGCGCTGCGCCGCGCCGGGATCGGTCGCCCCGCCGCGCGCCCGCCCGGCGGCGCTGCGCTCGCGCAGGTCGATGAAGTTGAACAGCAGCAGGCTCGTCGCCAGGATGCTCGTCGCGACCAGCAGCAGCGGGTTCACCCCCAGCGTACGGATCAGCGCGCTCGCGATCCAGGAGCCGAACACCGCGCCGGCCGAACCGCCGAAGGCGATCACCGCGAACAGCCGCTTGCCGGCCTCGGGCGAATAGACGTCGTTGGCGTAGGACCAGAACTGCGCGATCACCATCAGGCTGAAGATGCCGATCCAGAGGAAGAACACGAAGCCGATCGGCGCCTTGTTCTCCGCCAGCATGTAGAAGGCCGGCAGGCAGGCGATGAACAGCGCGGTGACCACGTTGATCAGGCGGCGGCGCGGCAGGCGCGTCGCCAGCAGGCTGTACAGCGGCACCAGCACCACGAACAGCCCGGCCTGCGCCGCGTAGGCATAGCTCTTGATCTCGGCGCCGCCCGGCTGGGCGAGGATCAGGGCCTCGCGCACCGGCTTCATCACGTAGTACGCGGTGAGAATGAGGAACACGTTGAGCGCGAGCAGCACGAGCTGCAGTCCTTCGCCGTCGCGCACCTCGGCGAACAGGCACAGGAACCGCTCGAGGGGCCGGCGCGGCGCAGGCGTGGGGGGCGCAATGGCGGACATCGGGCTCGGGCGAACGGTTACCGCGCGTTCAGGCGGACGGAAGGAACGGGGAGAGTATCCCGATCCGGGTCAGCTTCGCCATCCCGCGCCCCGGCCGCGGCGGGTCAGAAACCGTAGAGCGCCGCCGGGTTTTCGACCCGGATGCGCGGGCGCGCCGCCGCGTCGTAGATGTGCATGTGCGTGTCGGTCGCCCCCGCGGGCACCTGAAAGCGCGGCGCGCTCACTTCTTTTTCGCCTTTTTCGGCTTCTTCCCCGGCGTGACCCGCTTTGCCAGGCGCGCCGCGCGCGGCAGCGGCGCCGGATTGGGGATCACCTCCTCGATGACGAACGCGCCGCCCTGGAAGGTTTCAGCGCGCGCATCGCCCGGCCGCTCGCGCGCCAGCACCGCTTCGGCGTAGATCTCGCTGTCGTCCTGCGGCTGGTAGCCGAGGCGCAGCGCGTTCGCGTTGTCGTACCAGCTGCGCGCGTTGTCCGACACGCCGTAGACGACCTCGAAGCGGATTTCGGGATGCTCGATGCCGATGCTGACGAGCTGCGCCATGTCGCGCGGGCTGATCCAGATTGACAGGCGTCGCTTGTCGAGCGGCGCCGGATTGACGTTGCCGATGCGCATGCAGAACACCTCCAGACCGTACTTGTCGGCGTACAGGCGGCCGAGCGCCTCGCCGAAGGCCTTGGCGACGCCGTAGCGGCTGTCGGGCCTCGGCATGACGCGATGGTCGATGATCTCGTCGCGCCGGTAAAAACCCACTGCATGATTCGAGCTCGCAAACAGCACGCGCCGCACGCCGTTGCGCCGCGCCGCCTCGAAGGTGTTGTAACAGCCGACGATGTTCGCCGGATGGATATCCTCCCAGCGACCCTCGACCGAGTAACCGCCGAGATGCACGACCGCGTCGACCCCCTTCGTCGCGCGCAGCAGGTCCCCGAGCCGGGTGATGTCGGCGCGCAGGAACGACTCGCCCTCGGCGAGCGGCTTGATCGGCCGCAGGTCCGACAGCCGCAACCGGTATTTGCCGGCCAGCTCACGCCGCAGTTGCGTGCCGATGCCGCCCGCGGCGCCCGTGACGAGGATCGTTTTCACAGCTGTGCTCCTTCGGATGGCTCGCTGCGCGTGCCGCCGCTCCAGCGCATGCGCAGGTCCTCGACCCACATGGCGAGGGCCGGCGTGATCAGCATCTGCAGCGCGGTGCCGAGCAGCACGCCGACGCCGATCGCCACGGCCAGCGGGATGAGGAACTGGGCCTGGATCGAGCGCTCGATGATCAGCGGGAAGATGCCGAGAAAGGTGGTCACCGCCGTCAGCACGATCGGCCGGAAGCGGCCTTTGGCGGCATCGATGATCGCCTGCTGCGCGGGCTTGCCGCGCGCGAGCTCCTCGTTGACGAAATCGACCAGCACCAGCGAGCCGTTGACGATGATCCCGGCGAGCCCGACCAGGCCAAACAGGCTGGTGAGCCCGAAGCTGAGGCCCATGATCAGATGGCCGAGCGTCGCACCCACCAGGCCGAACGGGATCGAGACGAGCACGATCAAGGGCTGCACGTAGGAACGGAAGGCGAGCGCAAGCAGGGCGTACATGCAGAACACCGCGAGGACGAAGTTCTTCGCCAGCGAAGGCAGCGTGCGCCCCTGCTCGCGCTGCTCGCCGCCCATGGCGTAGGCCAGGCCCGCGATCTCCGCCTGCAGTCGCGGCAGCACGTTGCCGGTCAGCCGCACGTTGACCTGCTGCCCGGTCACCAACGCGCTGTCGACCTCGGCGAACACCGTGGTGACGCGCCGCCCGCCGCGGCGCACGATGGTCGACGGGCCGTAGCCGAGCGACAGCTCGGCCACCTCGTGCAGCGGCACGAAGCCGCCGACCGGCGTACGGATACGGTAGCGTGACAGGTCGGCGAGCGACGCGCGCTCGCGGCGCGGCAGGCGGACGTAGACCCGCACCTCGTCGCGCCCGCGCTGCACGCGCACCGCCTCGGCACCGAAGAACGCCGCGCGCACCTGCTGCGACAGGGCGTCGAGCGTCAGGCCGAGCATGCGCGCCGACGGCTTGAGCTTGAACTGAACCTCCTGCTTGCCCGGCTCGCGGTCGTCGCGCACGTCGAACACGCCGTCGATACGGGACAATTCCTCTTTCAGCGCCTGCACCGCCTGCGCCAGGCCCTCTTCGGAGCGCGCCGAAAGCTCGACCTGCACCGGCGAGCCGAGATTGATCACATTGGAGGCAAACGTGAGCTTCTTGACGTCGGGCAGCGTGCCCACCGCCTTGCGCCAGTGCAGCTCGAATTCCTTGGACGTCACCGAGCGCACCTCGGGATCGAGCAGTTCGAACACCACCGACGCCTTGTTGCCCTGCACCAGGTTGAGCGCGCCCACCGCCCCCGGGCCGGCGACGGCCTGCTGGCCGACCGACAGGTAGACCGCGCTGACCAGGTCGCGTCCGCTCGGGTCGGGCAACGCGCGCGCCGCCGTGTAGCCGGCACGCTCGATCGTCTGCGCCGCGGCGAGGGTGGTCTCGGCGGTCGCGCCCTGCGACAGCTCGAGCGACGCCGTGACATAGCGCCCCTCGACCTGCGGAAAGAAGACGAAGCGCACGTAGCCGCCGCTGATGATGCCGAAGGTGACGAGCAGCACCGCAAGGCCCGCGGCCAGCGAAACAACGTAGTGCGTGGTAACGAAGCGCAGTGCGCGGGTCAGCGGACCTTCGACGACGCGACGCAGCGCCCGGTCGGTCGCGTGGCGCAGGTCGGCGAGCCAGGCACCGACGCGCGTGCGCGGGGTGAAGCCCGTGATGTGCAGGTGCGCCAGGTGGTGCGGCAGGATAAACATCGCTTCGACCACCGACACCACGAGCACGAGAATGACGACCGCCGGAATCTGGAACAGAAACTTGCCGAGCGTTCCCGGCGCGAACAGCAGCGGCACGAATGCCGCCACCGTAGTCGCCACCGCGAGCGCCACCGGCAAGGTAACGCGCTGCGCGCCACGCACCGCCGCCTCGACCTCGGGTGTGCCGCGTTCGTTCTCGGCGTAGATGTTCTCGCCGGTGACGATCGCGTCGTCGACCACGATGCCGATGGCGAGGATGAAGCCGAACAGCGACATCATGTTGATCGACAGCCCGACCCAAGGCATCACGGCGAAGGCGCCGACGAAGGACACCGCGATGCCCGCCGAGACCCAGAACGCGAGCCGCAGGTCGAGGAACAGCGCCAGCGCGCCGAGCACGAGCGCGAGGCCGATGAGGCCGTTCTTGATCAGCAGGCGCATGCGGTTCTGGAACTCGATCGAGTCGTCGCGCCACACGTCGACCGTGATGCCGGGCGGCAGACCCGGCCGCAGGCTGCTTCCAAGGTAGCGATCGACCACGCGCACCACGTCGAGCACCTTTTCCTCGCCGACGCGGAACACCTGCACAAAGGCCGCAGGCTTGCCCTGATAGCGCATGATCAGGTCTTCGTCGCGGAAGCCGTCGTCGATGCGCGCGATCTCGGCCAGGCGGACTTTGGCGCCGGTCGCGGCGGAGACCACCACGATGTTCTCGAAATCCGCGCGGTCGTAGTTGCGCCCCTTGGCGCGCAGCAGGATCGATTCGCCCGCGGCCTTGATGTCACCGCTCGGCAGGTCGAGGCTCGAGCGGCGCACCGTCGCCGCGAGGTCCTGCAGCGTCAGGCCATAGGCGCGCAACGCGTCGTTCGGCACCTCGATCGACACCTCGTACTCGCGCACTCGCGCGACCTGCACCAGCGAGATGCCCGGCGTCGCGGACAGCTCGTCCTTCACCCGGTAGGCAAGCTCGCGCAGCACCGATTCGGAAACGTCCCCATAGAGCGCGAGCTCGACCACGCGCTGCCGGGTCACCAGCTGCCGCACTTCCGGCCGCTCGGCCTCGGCCGGGAAGGTGGTGATGCGATCGATCGCGGCCTTGACCTCGTCGAGCTTCGAGGCCACATGCACGCCGCGTGACAGCTCGATGCGCACCACCCCGGTGCCCTGCACGGCGACCGAGGTGATCTGGTCGATGCCGTCGATGCCCTCGATCTGCTCCTCGATACGCTGGACGATTGCTTCCTCGACCTCGTCGGGCGCAGCGCCCTGGTACTCGACGCGCGCCTCGAGCACGTCGAGCTCGATGAGCGGAAAGACCTCCTGCTTCATCGTCAGCATGTTGACCGCGCCGGCGATGAGAATGAACCCCATCAGCAGATTCGCCGCCACCGGGTGGCGGGCCATCCACGCGATGAGGGCTTTCATTGCGCGTCGTGGTCCTTGCGCGCCTCGACGGCCGCACGCGTCTGCGCCGCCGGCGGCGCCGACGCGGCGGCGGCCCCCGCCGCCTCGATCACGCGTACCGGCATGTTCTGCGTGACGATCTTCAGGTCGCTGACGATGACGCGCGCACCCTCGGGCAGGTTGTCGGCGGAAACCGTTGCGCGGTTGTCGGATTCGCTCAACAGGCGCACGGCGCGGATCGAGACCTTGTCGTCGGCGCCAACCAGCCACAGCGCACTGCCGTCGCGCAGCGCACGGCGCGGCACGACCGCGTAGCGTCCCTCGCGACGCCCCTCGATCTCCACCGTGGCGTACATGCCGACCAGCAGCGGCGGCGGTGCGGCGCTCGCGCCGCCGCTCGCCGCGGGCACGCCCGGTCCCGTGACGAGCGGTTCGCCGCGTGCGCCCGGCGCATCGATCGCCACCACCACGTTGAACGTGCGCGTGCCGCTGTCGACCGCCGATTCGACGCGGTCGACGTGCGCCGCCCAGCGGTAAACCGCACCGCCGTACTCAACCCGCGCCTCGGCGGCTGCGCCGCGCCCGCCCGTCTGCTGCGCCCAGGGATCCGCGACCAGCGCGATGTCGCGGTCGGTGAGCGAGACCGGAATCTCCAGCGCGTCGGCGGCGTAGATGCGCGCCAGTTCCTTGCCCGGCTGCACGGTGTCGCCGGGATCGACCTTCTCCGTGAGCACGCGGCCATCGAACGGTGCGGCGACCACGGTGCGCTCGAGGTCGAGGCGTCGGCTGCGCTCGATCGCATCGGCGCGCGCCAGCGCGGCCTGCGCCTGATCGCGTCCGGCGATGCGCTCGTCGAGCGTCTGGCGGGAAAGAAACCCCTTGGAGATCAGTTCGCGCGTGCGCTCGAGAAGCTGCGAGGCGAGGCGCAGACTGGCCAGCGCCGAGCGCCGGTCGGCGCTGGCCTGAGCGAGCGCGGCGCCAAACGGCTCGGCGTCGATGCGCAGCAGCGGCTCGCCCTTGCCGAACGCGCCGCCGGTCACCAGGTTCGGGCTGACGAACACGACGCGGCCCGAGACTTCGGCCGCCAGCACGACCTCGACACGCGGCTTCACCAGGCCGTTGCCGATCACCGCGAGCGCGCCGCTATGGAACGCGACCGGCTCGACGCGCACCAGCGGCAGCTGCTTGGCCGGCGCCCGCACCGCGGGCCGCGGCTTGAGCACGTTGAGCGCAACGAAGCCGGCAACGCCCGCGGCGAGCACGCCCAGCGCCACGATGCGCCACAACCAGCGCGAGGATGCCGTCGGCTTTGAAATTTCGTTCAAGGTGCGGGCCGCATGGATTCGCGCAGTGGCGAACGGGCAATTTTATCCGCTGCCGCCCGCGCTGCGCGTTGCCGCTTGGTAAATCCCGCCTCAGCTCATCCAGCGGTGGCGCGCCTTGCAGGTGGCGAGCACCTCGTCGGGATCACGCGTCCACCAGTTGTTGGCGGAGAAGATCTCGACCTCGTGCAAGCCGCGGTAGCCGGCGCGCGTCATCCAGCCGCGGATGCGCTTGAGGTCGACGACGCCATCGCCCATCATGCCGCGGTCGAGCAGCAGGTCGGTGGTCGGCACCAGCCAGTCGCAGATGTGGTACGCGAGCAGGCGCCGCTTCCCGGCGCGCCGGATCTGCGCCTCGAGCTGCGGGTCCCACCAGACGTGGTACACGTCGACCGCGACACCCAGCGCGCCGGTCTTCTTCGGATCGAGCGCATCGCAGAGATCGAGCGCCTGCGACAGCGTGTTGACGCAGGCGCGGTCGGCGGCATACATCGGGTGCAGCGGCTCGATGGCGAGCGGAATGCCCGCCGCCTTCGCCTGCGGCAGGATCGTCGCGATGCCGTCTTTCACTTGCGCGCGCGCGCCGGCGATGTCCTTCGAGCCCTCGGGCAGACCGCCGACGACGAGCACCAGGCATTGCGCGCCGAGCGCCTGCGCCTCGTCGATCGCGCGCAGGTTGTCGGCAATGTTCGCCTTGCGCGTGCGCGCATCGCGCGCGGGAAACATGCCGCCGCGGCACAGTCCGGTGACCGTCAGAGCGTGCGCCCGGATGGCGCGCGCCGCCTGCTTCACGCCCATGACGTGCAGCAGGTCGCGCCACGGCGAAATGCCGCGGATGCCGTGCCGCGCGCAGCCCTCGATCGCCTGCGCCAAGCCCCAGCGCCCGCGCGTGGTCGCGGTGTTGAGCGACAGCAGACCGGCCTTCGGCGGCGCCATGTCAGGCGCTCCAGCCGAACAGGCGTTCGGCGAGCAGGGTTTGCGCCTCGAACATGTCGCGGCCGGTGGCGATCGGACAGCCGCGTTCGCGCGCGGCGGCGAGCAGCGGAGTGATCTCGGGCTTCGTCGTCACGTCGGCGACCGCGGTGGACGGCGCCAGCCCTGTCACGTCGAACGGCAGTGGGTCGCCCGGCCGCATGCCGAGCGGCGTGGCGTTGATCGCAAGGTCGAACTGCGCCGGGTCCGCCGCCCCGGCGTCGCAGGCCACCCCGGGATACTGCGCGCGCACCGTCTCCGCGAGCGATGCGGCGCGCCGTGCGTCGAGGTCGTGCAGGCGCAGCTGCGCGACGCCGAGCTCGGCGAGCGCGAGCGCCATGGCGCGCGCCACCCCGCCGCAACCCACCATGTAGACGCGGCGCGCTTCGGCGGCGATGCCGCGGGCCCGCAGTCCGCCGACGAAACCGGGACCGTCGTACATGTCGCCGAACCAGCTGCCGTCGGCCTCGCGCCGTGCGACGTTCGCCGCGCCGACACGCTGCGCGGCATCGCCCAGGCGATCGAGGTGTGCCAGCACCGCCTGCTTGTGCGGCATCGTGATGATCAGGCCATCGAGGTTGCGCACGTGCTTGAGTGCCGTGATCAGCGCCTCGAACGCCGTCGGCGCAACCTCCATCGGCACCAGCACCGCGTCGATGCCGCGCGCCGCGAACACGGCGTTGTAGTGCTCGGGCGAGCGTGCCTTGTCGAGCGGATCGCCGAGCAGGACATACAGGCGCGTCGCGCCGCTGATCGTCAGGCTCATGAGCCGGGTGATCTTTCGGCTTCGCGAATCAGCAGGCCGCCGGTCGACACACGCAGCTCGAGCTCGGCCGCGCGGTCGGCGGGCACGAAGGTCGCCGAGCCGTACTCGGCGTCGAACAGCGGCGCGAGCCAGGCATGGCGCTGGCGCAGCTCGAAGAGATCCACCGGTCGCGCGCTGCCGAGCGCATGCACGGTGCGCAGCGCGTTGCGCTCGTCCTCGATCCTGCGATAGCGGCCGGCGATGCGGTCGAGCGCGTAGGCCGTGTGCAGACCGAGCAGGTTCCCGGTCGGCGTCCACTTGAGAATGTGCGCGTCGACGTAGATCTCGTCGCCCGCGAGCGCGTAGCGCTGCTCGCGACCGTCGGCGTAACGCACGCGGGCATCGAAGCGCTGCTCGCCGCGCGGCGTGACGGTGATGCGCGCCGCGACGATTTCCTGCGTCAGCGCGCTGTAGCCCTGCACGCCGAGCACCAGCCCGATCGCCAGCAGGCCAGCGAGCCCCAGCGCAACGCCGAAAAGCAGTCGCATGACGAACCCGATCGGACGGCGCTGGAGCAATCGCCCGAACCCGAGAACGACGATGATCAGCCCCGCCAGCGCGAACACGACGCCGGCGACGAACAGCGGCACGCTCGCGAATTCGGCGAACGCGCTCATGCGATCGGCTCCCGACAGCGGGCCATCTCCTCACACCCTCATGGCTTGAGCCGCGGCAGGTCGATCCAGCGGCGCGCCTTCCAGCTCTTGAGGCCCGCCTCCGCCAGCTGCACGCCCTTCGCGCCCTCGAGCAGGTTCCAGCGGAATCCGCCCTCGCCGGCGACATGCCTGAGAAACAGTTCCCACTGCGCCTTGAAGGCATTCTCGGGCACCGCGTTGTCGGGCACTTCCTGCCAGCTCTCGGGCGCGAGGAAGTCGATCGGCTGCGGGATGTCCGGGTTCCACACCGGCTTCGGCGTATTGACGCGCGATTGCGTGTAGCAGCGCCGCAATCCGGCCACTGCCGAGCCGTGCGTACCGTCGACCTGCAGCGTCAGCAGGTCGTCGCGCCGCACGCGCACGCACCACGAGGAGTTGAAGTGCGCGATGACGCCGCCGGCGAGCTGGAAGCTCGCGTAGGCCGCGTCGTCCGCCGTGGCGCGGTATCGGGCCCCGGTTTCGTCCCAGCGGTAGGGAATGTGCGTCGCGCCGAGGCAGGACACCGACTTCACCTCGCCGAACAGGTTGTCGAGCACGTAACGCCAGTGGCACAGCATGTCGAGGATGATGCCGCCGCCTTCGTTCTTCTTGTAGTTCCACGACGGGCGCTGCGCCGCCTGCCAGTCGCCCTCGAACACCCAGTAGCCGAACTCGCCGCGCACCGACAGGATGCGTCCGAAGAACCCCGTGTCCCTGAGCATCTTCAGCTTGAGCAGGCCGGGCAGCCAGAGCTTGTCCTGCACCACGCCGTGCTTGACGCGCGCCTTCCTCGCCGCGCGGTAGAGGTCGAGCGCCTCGGCCAGCGTCGTCGCCACCGGCTTTTCGCAGTACACGTGCTTGCCCGCCGCGATCGCCCGCTTGAGAATCTTCGGCCGCAGCTGGGTCGAGGCGGCATCGAAGAACAGCGCGTCGGCCGGATTGCGCAGCGCCTTGCCCAGGTCCGTCGTCCAGCGCTCGATGCCATGCGCGCGGGCGAGCGCTTCGAGCTTGTCGGCGCTGCGCCCGATCAGGATCGGATCCGGCAGCAGGCGCGTGCCATTCTTCAGCGTGACGCCGCCCTCCCTGCGGATCTCCAGAATCGAGCGCAGCAGGTGCTGGTTGGTGCCCATGCGTCCCGTGACGCCGTTCATGATGACGCCGATGCGTTTTGTTTTCACTGCTTGGCTCCCGGGATTTCGATGAATTCGATGGTCACGCCGTCCGGGTCGCGCAGGTAGACCACGCGCCGGCCCTTGTTCGGCCCGTCGTTGATCGGCACCGGCGGCGCGATCGGCTCGACGCGGTGCTTTTTCGCCTCGACCATCGCCGCGTCGACATCGTCGACGTCGAACGCCATGTGCGCGAAGCCCGCATCGCAGGGCCGCGCCTCGACGCGTCCGCGCGAGGCCGGCGCCTTGTACTCGATCAGCTCGACGGTGCAGCCGGGGCCGCGCAGGAAGGCGATCTCCATGTCGGCGCCCTCGACACCGGTGATGCGCGACACGATTGCCGGATCGCGCGGCGCGCGGTTCAGCAGCTGGAAGCCGAGGCAGTCGCGAAAGAAGCCGATCGTGCGATCGAGGCTGGAGACGGTGAAGCTGGTGTGGTTGGTACCCAGCACGCGGTAGCTCATGTGACGAGGACTCCTTGCGGCGCGACGGCCGGTAACGGTTGCATCGAGGACCAGTCGGGTTCGGCGCCGGTGGCGAAGCCCGGGCGCTCGAGCGAGCCGAGCGCGAGGCGGCCGTCGCGGATCGCGACGCGCACCGCGCCGTGTCGGCGCTCGTAGAGGTCGGGGTGCGCGGCGAGAAAGGCGTCCTGCTCGCCCTGCGGCAGCGCTGCCATGCCGTTGACGTAATGGTGGCCGTTACGCTCGACGTGCTTGATGCCGAGCAGTGTCACGAGCGCGAGATCCTGCTGCAGCGCGAGCCCGGCCTGGAGCGTGAGGTCCTCAGCCGAGAGGACGTACGGCGCGCCCTGCGTTTGCCGATTCCACAGCGCGCAGCGCGCGGCGTTGAGGATCGACTTGTAGAAGCCCTTGCAGGTTTTCGACGATACGCCGGCGTAGCCGAGGGCGCGCGCCCGCGGGAAGACGTCCAGCGTGCCGTCGGACTCGTCGATGATCACCGGCTTCAGCGCCGCGAGCGCGCGGCAGTCGGCGGCGAGCGCGTTCGCGCGCTTCACCGGCTGCTCGATGAACGCGACGCGCGCCGCGAGCTGCGCGAGCGCCGGCGTCTCCATGACCTTGCGCCAGAGCGCGACCACGCCGTCGATATCGGCGTACTGTTCGTTGCCGTCGAGCGTCGCCGCGTAGCCGCCGGGTATCCTGTCGAGCACCGCGGCGATGGCGCGCAGCCGCTCGAGGTCCGCGGCGAGGTCGCCGCCGACCTTGAGCTTGAACCAGCGATGGCCGTAGGCGGCGATCACCTCTTCGAGCGTCTCGGGCAGCCCATCGTTCACCCGCGTCGCGGCATCGTCCGCGCTGATCGGGTCGAGCAAGCCGACGGTGTGCCGCGCGGCGATCGTCGGCGCGGGCTGCAGCGCAGCGAGAAAGGGCGCAAAGTCGAAGCCCGCGAGATCGCCGATCGCCGGATGATGCGCGACGCCGAGCCGGTTGCGCTGCACGGCGTCGAAGAACGACACGCCGAGCGCGCGGCACAGCGCATCGGCGATCGCCTTGTCGACCAGCGCCGCGCCGAAGCCGGCCTCCAGCCCGCGTGCGCCGAGCGCGGGGTAGTGCGCCATGCTGTGGCCGAACGCGGTCTCGACGGCACCCCCCAGATAGGCGCTGCGCGCCGCGCGCAGCGCCATGCGCAGCGCTTCGATATCCGCCGCGTTCGAGCGCGCCGGGTCCTTCTCGAACCACTTCGGCACCATCATTTCCGCGCTTGCGCCCCAGGCCTCGGCGCCGTCCGCCAGCCGGATGTGCGCGCGCACGAACGCCTGCGGCGCACGCTCGAGCGTCACCATGCCGAAGCGAAACGGCAGGCGCAGTACCACGGGGCGCTCGAAAAGCTCGATCGCGCGGATCGAAAAACGCGGCAACGGCGGCGCCGGCATCGTTCAGTGCGCCTCGAGCGCCTCGAGAATGCCGCGCAGGTAGCCGATGGCGCGCGCCGCCGCGCTCGGCCCGTCCGGCACGTAGTCGAAAGGCTCGACCGCAACGTCGCCCCTGTAGCCGGTGCGCTTCAGCGCGGCGAACAGCGGCGCGAAGGTCTGCTCGCCCTGGCCGGGGCCGCGCCGGTTGCGGTCGTTCACCTGCACATGCGCGATCAGGCCCTCGGGCACCCAGCGCTCGACCAGCTCCGGCAGCGAGGCGCGCTCGGCGCGACCGGCGGCGCTGCAATCGAGCATCGAGCGCAGCGCCGGGTTGCCGACCTGCGCAACCAGTGCGGCGGCCTCGTCGAGCGTGTTGATGAGCGGCGTCGCATCCGGCGCGAGCGGCTCGACGCAGTACGTCACGCCGGCCTGCCGGGCGCGCTCGGCGACCGCGGCGAAGCATTCGCGCGCCCGCTCGGTGGCGGCGGCGCGCGTCTCGCCCGCCTCCAGCCGGCGCTGCTGCGGCGAGCCATGCACCAGGTAGCGCCCGCCGAGCGCGGCGCACAAATCGACCAGCGCGTACATCACGTCCAGCGTGCGCCGGCGCACCGCCGCGTCCTTGGTGCTGATCGACAGCCCCGTCGGCTTGACCAGCAGCCAGTGCAGGCCGGTGACCGCGATGCCGGCCTCCTCCGCCGCGGCACGCGCGACCGCGATCTGCGCCGCGCCCATGCGCTGCGGCTCCTCGGACAGCGTGTACGGCGCCACCTCCAGTCCGTCGTAGCCGAGCTTGGCGGCGTACTCGCACTGCGCCGGGAACGGCATCGGCGCGATGACCTCGTTGCACAGGGCGATTCGCATCTCGCTATTTTCGCACCGCGTTGAGGATGATCTGCGACATGTGGCGCGCACGCCCGGCGAGTGCGCGCGGCGTCATCAGGTCGCGCCCGAAGATGCGCGACAGGGTGTAGCGGTTCGACAGGTAGAAGTAACCTTCGCCCGCGATCGAGATATAGAGCTGCACCGGGTCGATGCCGCGCCGGAACAGACCCGCCTGCACGCCGCGCAGCAACACCTTGCGCAGCATGCCGACCAGCGGCGAGTGCATCGCCCGCACGCGCTTCGAATGGCGCAGGTGCCGGCCCTGGTGCAGGTTCTCGCTGTTCAGCAGCGTGAGGAATTCGGGATGCTCGAGGCAATAGTCCCAGGTGAAGCGCACCAGCCGCTTGAGCGCGGCGCGCGGCTCGAGATGTTCCAGCTGCAGGGCGCGCTCGGCCTCGCGGATGTGCGCATAGCGCGCCTCCAGCGACGCGAGGAACAGCCCGTCCTTGTCGCCGAAGTAGTAGTAGAGCATGCGCTTGTTGGCGCCGGCGCGGCGCGCGATGCGGTCGATGCGCGCGCCGCCGAGACCGTGGCGCGCGAACTCCGCGGTCGCTGCATCGAGGATGCGCCGGCGCGTGCGCTCGGGGTCGCGCCCGGCGCCCGGCGTCCGGCGGTTGCGTCGCGCATCCATCATCGCGCGCTCGCGCCCCGCGCAGCACCGCCGCGCCACTCGCGGGCGCCCGCCCAGACCAGCGCGACGACCCCGAGCACGAGAAACACGGCGGAAATCGGATGGCGGACGAACACCGTGAGGTCGCCTCGCGCGATGATCAGGCTCTGGCGCAAGCCGACCTCGACGATCGGGCCAAGGATGAAGCCGATCAGCAGCGGCGCCACCGGAAAGCCGAACTTGTTCATCGCATAACCGAGCACGCCGAAGCCGAGCATGACGCCGACGTCGAACAGGTTGTTCGTCGCGACGTACACGCCGGTGAAGCTCAGCGCCAGGACGACCGGGTAGAGAACCTGATTCGGCACGCGCACCGCCTGTATGAACAGGCCGAGCCCGATGCGGCCGATGACCAGGTGCAGCGCCGTCGTCACGAGCATGAGGACGAAAAAGGCCGCGACGAACGGCGCGTTGTCGCGAAACAGCTGCGGACCCGGCACCAGGCCGTGAACCATGAACGCGCCCAGCATGATCGCCGTGATGACATCGCCCGGGATCCCGAGGGTCAGCATCGGAATGAACGTCGAGGCGGTCACCGAGTTGTTGCCCGCCTCCGCTGCAGCCACGCCCTCGATCGCCCCCTTGCCGAAGCGCTCCGGCCGGCGCGACAGCGCGCGCGCGATGCCGTAGTTGAGGTAGGCCGAGATCGCCGATCCGAGGCCGGGCACGGCACCAATGAACACGCCGATCGGCGCGGCGCGCGCGATCGCCGGCGCCGCATGACGCCAGTCCTCGCGGCTCAGCCGGTGCGCCGCGTCGCTCAGCCGTACCCGGCTGCGCTCGATCGGCCCCGCGCCGCGTCGCTCGACCATCGACAGCGCCTCCGACACGGCGAAGATGCCGATGACCAGGGCGATGAACGACCAGCCGGCCGAGAGCTCCTGCGAGCCGAACGCGAGCCGCGCGTCGCCGGTCAGCGGGTCGAGGCCGAAGGTCGAAAGGAACACCCCGAGCACGCCCGCGCTGAGGCCCTTCAGCATATTGCCCTCGGACAGCACGGCGATCAGCGTGAGCGAGAACACGCCCAGCGCGAAATTCTCCACCGGGCCGAACTTGAGCGCGAAGCGCGCAATCGGCACCGCGAGCATGATCAGCACGATGTCGCTCACCAGCTCGCCGATGATGGACGCGTACAGCGACATGCGCAGCGCCTTGCCGGCATGGCCCTGGCGCGTCAACTGGCTGCCGTCCATGGCCGTCGCCGCGGCCGCGGGCGTGCCGGGCACGTTGATCAGGACCGCCGAGATCGAGCCGCCGTAGGTGCCGCCCTTGTAGATGCCGACCAGCATCGCGATCCCTGCGATCGGCGCCAGCTTGAACGTGATCGGCAGCGCAATGGCGACCGCGAGCGGAACATTGAGCCCGGGGATCGCGCCGATCACGATGCCGATCACCAGCCCGAGCGCGATCATCGCCACGTTCTGCAGGGCGATGACTTCGGCGGCCGCGGCGAGCAGGACGTCCACGATTCAGCCCAGCAGCGCGGCCCCGGGCAAAGGGATGATCATGAACTTCTCGAAGAAAACCAGCAGCACGGCCGGGACGATGATCATCAGCAGCACGATCGACAGCGGCCGCCGATTGCCGAACAGCCAGGCCGTCGCGCCGACGAACAGGGCGGTGCTCAGCAGATAGCCGGCGAGCGGCAGCAGCGCGACGTAGCCGCCGCAGCTCGCGAGCAGCAGGAGCACGCGCGCGTTGCCGCCGTGCGGACGCGCGCGCGGCGCCTCCGGCGGCGCATCGTCACGCGGCCGTCGCACGGCGCGCAGCAGCATGAGCGCGCCAAGCACGACGAGACAGGCGGCCAGCACGGTCGGCAGCGTCGTCGGCGAGACGTGCTGGCTCACGCCCTGCGCGGGGAACGCGAGCAGATAGGCGAGAAAGCCGAGGCCGGCGGCCAGGATGGCGGCTGCCGGCCCCGCGTCGTGCAGCGCGCGCAGCATGATCCTGCGTCGCCCCCTATTTCTTTTTCTGCAGCACCGGCGCGTACGCCGCCCAGTCGCGTGCCCACACCGCAGCGAACGCCGGACCGTCCAGATAGGTCACGTTCGAGCCGGCCTTCACCGCCTTGTCCTTGAAGGCCGGATCGGTCGCAGTCGCACCCATCGCCGCGCGCAGCTTGTCGACGGCGGCCTGCGGCGTGCCCTTGGCCACCGCCAGTCCGGTGAACGGATTGCCGAACACTGCGAAGCCCTGCTCCTTGGCCGTCGGCACGTCCGGCGCCGCCGGGTCGCGCTCTTCGTTGAATACGGCGAGCGCCCGCATGGTGCCGGCCTTCAAATGCGACTGCATCGACGACAGGCTTTCCGGCACCATGTCGAGATGGCCGCCGAGCGTTCCGGTAACGCCCGGCGCGCCGCCCTTCTGCGGCACGTGCGTCAGCTGCACCCCGGCCATCCGCGCCCACTGGTCGAGCGTGAGGAACGGCATGACGTTCGGCACCGCGCCGAAGGTGAACTTGCCCGGGTTGGCGGCGGCGTCCTTCTGCAGATCCTTCAGGTTCTTCCACGGCTTGTCGCTTTTCACGCCGAGCGCCAGGGTGCGCGAAGCAATCTGCCCGATCGCAACGAAATCGTCCGCCTTGTAGCCGACGTCCTTCGCCAGCGGGGTCAGGATATGGTTGCCGCTGGTCGTGACCAGCACCGTGTAGCCGTCCTTCGGCGCGTCGAGTGCCGCCTTGGATCCGAGCGAACCGCCCGCGCCGACGCGGTTGACCACCGCGATCGGCTGGCCGAGGCGCGCCGACATGGCGTCGGCCAGCAGGCGGCCGACGATATCGGTGGTGCCGCCCGCGGGCCAGGGCACGACGAAGGTGATCGGCTTGCTCGGGTAGTCCGCCGCGTGGGCGGCGAGCGGCACGGCGACGAGGGGCAGCGCCGCGAGTGCGGCGATAAGCGTTCTGCGATGGCGTTTCATGTCTCCTCCTTGTGGTGCGTTGGACAGTCGGGCACTTCGGGTGCGCACTTCACACATCGAGCGCGAAGCGTTCGAGTTTCGCGGCATCGATCTCGATGCCAAGGCCGGGCGCCTGCGGCACGCGGGCGACCTGGCGCTCGATGGGCAGCGGCCGGGCAAGATAGTCCTCGGCAATGAACTGCGGCCCATTGAGGTCGACGGGCAGGGTGATGCCGTAGGCCGCGAACAGGTGGATCGAGGCGGCGAACCCGATCGGCGCATCCATCAGACCGGAACCGATCAGTGCCAGCCCGGCGTTCAGTGCCAGGTCGCACATCTGGCGCGCGTAGTGCAAGCCGCCCACCTTGGAAACCTTGATCGCCAAGCCCTCGACCGCGTCGCGCCGGATCAGCTCGATGACGTAGGGCATGCCCATTGCGGCCTCGTCGAGCGCAACCGTGAGCCCGCAGGACGAGAGCAGCTTGCGCATGGCGTAGACGTCGCTCATTGCCACCGGCTGCTCGAACAGCGTGACGCCGCAACGCTCGAAGGCGCGCGCCATGCGCAGCGCCTCCTCGAGCGCGTAGCCCTGGTTTGCGTCCGGCCAAACGAAGGCGCCCTGCGCCGCATCCACCACCGCTCGAACGATGTCCGCATCGAGCGCCTTGTGATGCCCGACCTTCACCTTGAAGCCCTGGTAGCCCTCGGCAACGCCGGCCGTGGTAATGCGTGCCGCCTCTTCGGGCGTCGCCGCCGACACCAGCCGGGCGAGCGGGATTCGGTCCACGCGCTTGGCGCCAAGCCAATCCTGCACACTGATGCCGAGCCGCTTGCCGATCAGGTCGTGGAGCGCGATATCGACGCCCGATTTCGCGATCGGCTGGCCAGGATCGAGCCCGCTGGCGAGTTCCTGGTTCATCTTCGCGTGAGCGCCGGCGAGATCGAAGACGTCATGGCCGATGAGCGCGGGGGCGAGGTATTCGCGGATCGACGACACGGCGGATTCCATGGTCTCGGCGGACCAGCGCCGACTCGGACTCGCTTCCCCCCAGCCGACGTTGCCGTCGCTGTCGGTGATGCGCACCAGCGCCGTGCGCTTGCCTTCGTCGAGCGTGCGCGACGGTCCGCGCGGCAAGGTGAGCACGGCCTTCATCGGCAGCCGCAGCGGAAACACGTCAATGGTCTGAATGCGCATGTCGCCTCGGATTTTCTCAGGCGTGATTGATGAATACGGGACTTGCCCAGGCCAGTTGCCCGTTCTTCTGCCGCGCGCGCAGGTAGGCGTAGGACCGGCCCGGCGGCACCTCCAGCGTGCAGCGATCCTCGAGTGCCGACGCCGCGAGCGGCACCAGTCGGTGCCACTGCCAGCTTTCCTTGGGAAACGGCCCGGTGCGCAGATTGTGCGAGCGCTCGACGAGATCGCCGAGCCGCGTCTCGACGCGCTGAGTTGCCGGCTCGCTCAGCGCCACTGCCAGCACCGCGTCCGGCCCGCCCTCGACTTCGAGTACCACGCTCTGGTTGGGGTTTTCGCGGTACGCGTTCTTGCGCGCCGTATACGAGCGGATGGCGAGCCCGGTTTCGCCGCCGCGCGAAACCGGCTCGAAGCGGTGGCGGCGCGTTTCGTCGAAAGGCATCGACTGCAGGCAGGGAAAGAATCGCGCGATGCGACCACCCGAGACCGTCACCTCGAGCGCCCAGTCGCAGATCCGATCAAGCGCGAGCGCCGCCCAGGGGCCCCAGCCCCATTCAAGGCGCAGCTGCACGGGCTGCTCGAACGCGCGTTCGGCGCTCAGCTGCTCCTCCGCATAAGCGCGATGCACGACGCGCCCGTCCTGGACCACCTCGACCACGTCAAGCTCGTCGCGACCCGCGACGTGAAAGGCGGCCTCGACCTGGCGTCCAGCGACGATCGTTGATCCCATCGGCGCACCGTCGATCGTGAACTCGAGCGCGATGCGGTCGCCGGTCAGCGCGTAGGTGCGCCGCGCGCGAATCGCCTCGAAGATGCCCTCGCGGGTGAAGTCCGTGACCAGCGCGGCCATCAGGCCTTCGCCGTAGGCGCCGGGAAACCCCGCATGGTCGTCCGAGGAGCCGACGAAGCCGAAGCGCCGTCCGGCGCCAAGGGCGGCACGCGCGGTATTTGTCGTGTCGCGCCCGCCCATGGAGTGCGTGAAATAGTCGAACGGGCCGCGGTCGTGCTCGGAATTGCCGTGTTCCGAGTAGATCTCGACCACGGGCGTGCAGTCTTCGCGGAACACCTCCCAGTTCACGCCGCGGTTGCCCGTCGGATAGGCGAGATGGTGCGGGATCATCAGCGCGCGTTCCTCGAGGCAGAAGCGCCGCAGCCTGTCGACGTCGCTCGCATAGAACAGCGGCCGGTGGTCCTGCGGGAAGACGACGCACTGATCGCCCCATTGCGACGAGTGCCACTCGAAGCCGAGGAAGGCGCAGAACGCACCGTCGCGATTTCCCTCCGCGATCACCTGTTGCACGCGCGGCCAGGTTTCCTTCAGCCGCCTGAACCCTTCGATCCAGTGGCGCTCACGCCCCCCCTCCATCGCCGGCATGTCGTGCCAGCTCGAATGGCCGGTAAAAGCGAAAAAGTCGAGATGCGTGCGCGCGATGTCGAGCGAGCGCTCGATCGAGCCGATGCCGTAGCCATGCGCGTTGTGGTTATGGATGTCACCGTACAGGATCGCATAGCGTTCGGATCCCGAGCCGGCGAAATCGCCCGTGCGCCCCGCCATGTCCTACTCCATCCCCAGCAGCCGGTAGATGCGGCGCGTGTACTCGCCGAAAGCGTGGTGCGTCTTCATGTCGAGCGTGCGCGGATAGGGCAGCTCGATCGCAATGTTGTCCGCCATGCGTGCCGGTCCCGCGGTCATCACCACCACCCGCGTGCCGAGGAACACCGCTTCGGAGATGCCGTGGGTGACGAAGAGGATGGTCTTGCCGGACTCCTTCCAGATGCGCAGCAGCTCGAGGTTCATCTTCTCGCGCGTCAGCGCGTCGAGCGCACCGAAGGGCTCGTCCATCAGCACCAGCTTGGGGTCGTGCACCAGCGCGCGCGCGATGGCCGCACGCTGCTGCATGCCGCCGGACAGCTCGTAGGGATACTTGTCCTCGCTGCCCTCGAGCCCGACCAGGCCGAGCAGGGCACGCGCACGCTCGCGCGCCTCGCCCATCGGCAGGCCGAGAATCTCGGCCGGCAGCAGCACGTTCTGCAGTATGCGGCGCCATTTGAGCAGCAGCGGCGCCTGGAACACCATGCCGACGTCGCGCGCCGGGTCGAAGGCATGCGTGCCCGAGCCGATGCGGACTTCGCCTTCGTCCTGCGGGTGCAGGCCGGCAAGCACCTTGAGCAGCGTCGACTTGCCGCAGCCCGAGGGCCCGACCAGGCTCACCAGCTCGCCCGGCATGACATCAAAGGTCGCGTCCGAGATCGCGAGATGCGCCTCCCCGCCCCGTCGGTAGGTCTTGCGCACGCCCGACAGGTGAATGAAGGGCTCGGTCACGCGATGCGCGCGTCTTTCGGCACGAGCAGCCGCTCGAGCAGCAGCACGCTGCCGTACAGCGCCACGCCGATCAGCGTGATGAGAATCACGGCCATGAACATCGCCGGCGTGTCGAGCGTCACCTGCACCTGCAGCATGAGGTAGCCGAGTCCCTTGTCCGAGCTGAGGAACTCGCCGACGATCGCGCCGGCCACAGCGAGAATCGCCCCCACTTTCATGCCCGAGAAGATGTAGGGCAGCGCGCCGGGCAGCTGGATCTTGGTAAACAGCTGCCAGCGCGAGCCGCGCAGCGCGCGCACCAGGTCGAGCAGCTCGGGCTCGGTTTCGCGCAGCCCGCGCGCCGTGGTGAGCAGGATCGGGAACACCGCAATCGAAAACGCCATCATCGAGTTCGGCAGGATGCCGTACTTGAACCAGACGATGATCAGCGGGCCGAGCGCCACCTTCGGAATCATGTTGAGCGACACCAGCAGTGGCATGAAAAACGCCTCGAGCGTCTTTGACCAGGTAAACAGCAGCGCGAGCGTCACGCCCACGCCGAGCGCGAGGAAGTAACCGACGAAAATCTCCAGCGCGGTGACGCCGCTGTTCAGCCACCAGTTGTAGTTGGCGTCGAACAGGGCCTTTATCGTGGCCAGCGGCGACGGCATGACGTACTTCGGCACGTCGCCGAGGGCGACGAACGCGTACCAGGCGGCGAGCAGCCCGAGGTGCGCGAGCACCGCGAGCAGCGTTCGCGAAAGCGTGTTCGAAGAGGCTTCCATGCGTTCCCCCCTTGCGGCGGCGCCCGGCTCAGGCCAGCCAGCGGCCGAGATTCGCGCGCACGAAATCGTCGTCGGCGAGGTCGCCGTGCTCACGGACCACGCGGTCGATCTCAGCGGCCTGGCCGGGCGAAAGCGCCTCATTCGGATCGAGGCACCAGATGCCCTCGAGCAGGCCCTGGCGCCGCAGCACCTCGTGGCAGCCGGCGATACAGCCGGCGAAATCGTGCGCGACGTCGAAGAATGCGCTGTTGCAGTCGGTGACACGCGCGTCGAGCGCGAGCAGATCGGCGTCGACGCGTCCCGCGTCGATCGCCGCCTGGATGCGTGCGTGCAGCGCGACCGCGCTCTTCGTCCAGACGCTCCAGTGGCCGAGCAGTCCACCGCGGATGCGCACCCGCACTTCGGCGCCGTCACGCATCACCGCGAACGGCGTGGCCAGGTCGAGCACGATGTGGTCGTCGTTGCCGGTGTAGAGCGTCACCCGCTCCTCGGCGCGCGCGGCAACGATGCCGCGCACCACGTCGAGCGTGCGATAGCGGTTGAACGGCGCCACCTTGACCGCGACCACGTTGTCGAGCGCGGCGAAGCGCCGCCAGAATTCGACCGGCAGCGCGATGCCGCCGACGGCGGTCTGCAGGTAGAAGCCGACCAGCGGGATCTCGGCCGCGACTGCGGCGCAGTGTGCAACGAGCTCGTCGATCGAGGCGCCCTGCATCGGTGCGAGCGAAAGCATGCCGGCGTGGTAGCCCGCCGCGCGCGCGATGCGGGCCTCGTCCTGCGCCTGCGCAGTCCTGCCGGACAGTCCGGCGATCAGCACGACCGGTCGCTCGACCCAGGTCCGCGCCTCTTCGGCCGCCAGGCGCAACACCTCGGCATAGAGCCCCGCCTCGCGGATCGCGAACTGGGTGGCGTGCACGCCGACCGCGAGCCCGCCGGCGCCGGCGTCGAGGTAATAGCGCGACAGCGCCCGCTGCCGCCGCGCGTCGAGTTGGCGACGGGCGTCGAGCGCCAGCAGGTGCGCGGGGATCACGCTCCCGCGGCGCAGCAGCGCGAGCACCTCGGCAGGCAGGTCAGTCCAGCGTTGCGGCATCGTCGGGCGGGGCGCGCCGGCCCGTGCGGCGCGGTCGCGTAATCAGGAAGTAACTGTTTGGTTAATGTGGCGGACAGCCCTAAGCTAACGTGGTCACCGTCGTGCGTCAACGCACCGCGCCGACGCTCGATGATGCCGGCGACGTGACCGGCACTAGGTTCCCGGCGGCGCCGACGACCCCAGGAAGCGCCGCCAGAGCCCGCCGAGCCATCGACGCAGTCGCGCCTGCCAGCCCCGCGCAGGCGACGCCTGGGCGGGCATGTCGGTCCGCGCCTCGCCCGACCCGCCCGCACCGAAGCGCTGCTCGAGGCTGTCGGCGAACTGCGCGGCCCGCTCGGTCGCCCTGCGATCGAACAGGCGATCGACGACCGGCTTGAGCGGCCCTTCGCCCCTCACCTTGAACAGCGAGCGCAGCTCGGTCCCCGATGCGGTTTCCTGCAGCGCGACGTCGATTGCCATGGTCAGGTGTTCGGCCTTCGCGACCGCATGCAGGCTGCGCGGCGGATCCTCGGATTCGATTCGCGCCGTGAGATCCACGATCAAGGGCACGACGCCGACTTTCTCCTTCACCGTCAGCTCGACCGTCCGATCATCGACCCGGTTGATGCGCTCGACGCCGGGGATGCAGGTGCAGAGGGACTCGAAATCGCGGATGAAGCGCCACAGTTCGCCGGGTGAGGCGTTGACCGCGAACGTCACCTCGCGCTCAGGCATCAGTCCCACCACCGCGTGAGCCTGAAATCCTCGGCAATCACGCCGGCCGCGTTGTGCCCCGCCCCGGCATGCACGCCACCGCCCGGATGACAGTAGCCGCCGCACATATAGAGGCCGTCGACCGGGGTCCGGTAGTCGGACCAGCCGGCGAAGGGCCTGAAATACCCCATCTGGTCGGGTGTCATGTCGCCCACCACATCGACGCCGTTGACGAGGTTGTCGTTCAGCCGCTCGGTGTCGCTGGGATCCTGGATCGTCATGGCGAGGATCTTGTCGCGCGAGATGTTCGGCGCGTACGACCGCCAGAGGTCCAGCAGATGCGCGGCGTACGCGTCCCTCTGGTCCTGCCATCCCCCCGTCACGCCATAGGGCGCGTACTGCCAGACCACCGCGGTATGTCTGCCCTGCGGCGCCTGCGAGGGGTCGAACAGGGTCGGCACCGTCACCTGCAGCATCTCCTTGCGCGGCGCCCGCCCTTGCGCGATTTCCTGATAGGCACGCACCTGCTCGTCCATGCTGGCGCCGAACATCTCCTGGCTGAACGCCGTGTTCACCGCTGGATTGTCGGCGGCCGCGCGGTACTGCGGCGGCTCGGACAAAGCCAGGTGCAGCACGAACAGCGATCGCCCGCGCGAATGATAGTTCTTGACCCGCGTGGCGAAGGACGCGGGCAGAGCCGCCTCCCCCACCATCCCGAGGAAGCTCTTTTTCGGCTCGACGTTGGTAATCACCGCCTGCGCAGCGTCGATCCGCGTGCCGTCATTCAGTTCGACGCCGATCGCCCGGTTTCCCTGCAGGCGGATGCGCTTCACCTCGGCGCCGGTGCGAACGACGCCGCCGTGCGCCTCGACGACGCTGCGCAGCCCCTGGGCGAGCTGCTGCGAGCCGCCCACGCAGATCGGCGCCTCGGCTCTCAGGATGCGGAACAGGCAGATCCAGCCCTGCCCGAACTGATCCGGGGCGAACCCCAGCACGGTGAGCCGCGAGAGGAAATGGACCCTCACCGCCTCGCTCTCGAACAACTCGCCGAGCAGCTGCACCGGCGTGCTCGCCTGCCACTGCAGGAGCGTCCTGCCTTCCTCGGACTTCTCCAATTCAGCCGTCTGCAGCGACGGCGGCAGCGGGGGCGAATACATCAGCGGCAGGTAGGTCGACTCGATGAACTCGCCGTAGTCCTCGACCAGCTGCGTATAGGTCCGGGCGTCCCGCGCCGAGAACCGGCCCAGCTCGGCGGCCATCCGCTCCGCCTCGCGATGCATCACGATGCTGCTGTGGTCGGGGAAGATCGTGCCGCGCAGGTACGGCGGATAGACGTAGCGCACGCCATGGCGTTCGAGCTCGAGGTCGCGGTAGACCGGGCTGCTCGGGATGTTGGTATGAACCACCGAGCAGACGTTGTGCTTGAAGCCCGGCAGCGTGACTTCCTCGGTGTGGCAGCCGCCGCCCACGCGCGGACTGCGTTCCAGGACCAGGACCTTGACGCCCGCCTTCGCCAGATACGCGGCGCAGGCGAGGCCGTTGTGCCCGGCACCGATGACGATGAAATCGTAGCTCACGACAGTCTCCTCCGATCCGTCGCCGCCGCAGCCAGGGCTGCCCGGCGAGTCTTAACTGTCTGGTTAATGCGGGCCGCCCCGAACGCGCGTAAGCTAGCGTGGCCGACGCGCATGCGTCAATCAAGTCGACGCCGCGCGAACGTTGACACCGTGAATTGCGGGTCGCTACCATCGCCGCGCCAATCGTCAAGGAGGACGGTCACATGATTCAGCGCATTTCGTTCGTCGCAGGGCTGCTCGCCCTCGCGCTCGCCGCCGCGCCCGCCGCGGCGCAGCAGAAGCTCGATTTCATCCTCAACTGGGTGCCGGGCGGCGACCACTCGCCGTACTACTTCGCAAAGAAGATGGGCTGGTACGACAAGGAAGGCATCGAGCTCAATCTCGAGCCCGGCAAGGGCTCGTCGCTCGCCGTGCAGAAGGTCGGCGCCGGGGCGAACCCGATCGGTCTCGCCGACATGGGCACGGCGCTGGTCGGCAAGGGCAAGGGTGCCAACGTGGTCGGCGTGTTCAACGTCTACGCCAATTCGCCGCAGGGCCTGTACTGGCTGAAGAGCTCCGGCATCAAGGGCATCAAGGACTTCCCCGGCAAGAAGATCGGCAACCCCGCGGCCGACGCGGCGCGCGCAATGTGGCCGGCGATCGCCAAGGCGAACGGCATCGACCCGAAGTCGGTCACCTGGGTGAACGTTGCCGCCAACGCGAAGATCGGCGCGCTGAAGTCGAAGTCCGTCGACATCACCACGTCGTTCTACAACATCCACCACATTTTCCAGCGCGAGCTCGGCGACGACATGGGCTTCGTCGCCTGGCGCGACATCGGACTGAACCCCTACGGCAACTCGGTGATCGTGAACGCCGACTTCCTCGCCAAGAACAAGGCGCTGATCGGCAAGTTCGTCAAGGTCACGCAGAAGGCCTTCGCCGCCTGCGTCAAGGATCCCAAGCCCTGCGTGCAGGCGCTGGTCGACGCGAACGGCGCGCTCAAGTTCGACAACGAGCTGACCAACTGGGGTCTGGTCGAAGTGCTGATGGACGACAAGTTCTCGCGCGAAGTCGCCCTCGGCTGGCACGATCCGAAGCGCATGGCCGCCGACTATGAGCTGGTGAAGACCTACGTCGGGATCGAGAAACCCTTCGACGTAAGCTCGATCTATACCAACGCGTTTCTCGACAAGTCGGTCAAGATGGCGAAGTAGGGCCCGCGCGTCGCGCGCCTAGGCGATGCGGTAGATCCGCGCGGCGTTGTCGTGGAACAGCGCGCGGCGCTCGGCGTCGGGCCGATCGGCGACGATCGCCTTGAAGCCCGTCATGATCGTGTCGTAGGGCGCGACCAGGCCGTCCACCGGGTAGTTGCTCGCGAACATGCAGCGCTCGACGCCGAACGTGGCGATGATCTCGCGCACGATCGGCGCGTTGTCCTCGATGCGCCAGGCCCGGCCCGGCAGGCCGAGGCCCGAAATCTTCACCGCGACGTTCGCGCAGCCGGCGAAGGCCTGCATCGCGGCGCCCCAGCCGGCGAGGCCCGCGCGGCTGCGGTCCGCCGGCAGCCCGCTGTGATTGAGCACGATCAGGGTACGCGGAAAGTCATGCGCCAGGTCGACCGCCTCGGCCAGATGCCACCACGGCGTCTGCAGCTCGAAATGCAGGCCGTGGCGTTCGAGCAGCGCGTAGCCTGCGCGCCAGCGGGCGTCGCCCATCGAGCCCTGCGCGCCGGGCACCACGGCAGCGGGCGAGGCCGCTGCGCGCGGCTTGTGGCGCACGCCGCGCACCAGGGGAAAGGCGGCCTGCGCCGCAAGCACCTCGGCCGCGTCGGCGCGATCGAGCCAGGCCTGCGCGACGATCGCGTTGGGAATGCCGTGTGCGTCGGCGAGCGCGCTCACCCAGCGGGTCTCGCCGATCGGGTCCTGCGGGTCCCACTCGGCCTCGACGTAGACGGTCTTCACCACGCGGTGCGCGCCGCAGTCCCGGCGAAAGTCCGCCGGCAGGTAGCTGCGCCGCAACGCCGTATAGTCGCCGTAACGAAACGGGACGGGCGGCTGGTCCTGCAACCAGGGATGGCGGTTGTGCTCGAGGTCCCAGAAATGCTGATGGGCGTCGATGATCGGCAGGTCGGCGTCCGGTGTCACGGCGGCTCGGAAAAGGAAATCTGGCGATGAATGACGCAGCGATGATAGGCGAGAAGGCGCAGCGGCCGCGCATCGGCCTGGTGCTCGGCGATCCCGCCGGCATCGGCGCCGAACTGGCGGCCCGGCTGCTCGCCGACCCGCGGACGCACGACGCGGCGGCGGTGCAGGTGATCGGCGATGCGCGCCTGCTCGCGGCGGGCGCCAAGATCGCCCGCGTGGCGTTGCCCGCGGTGGACATCGACGAGCGCGCCAACGCCGATCCGGCCGCCCTTCCGCTCGGCCGTGTCTCGGCCGAGGGCGGGCGCGCCGCGCTCGACAACTTCCGCCATGCGCTCGCGCACGCGCGCGATGGCGCGCTCGACGCGATCGTGTTCACGCCGTTCAACAAGCAGGCGCTGCGCCTCGGCGGCATGAGCTTCGACGACGAGCTGCGCTTCGCCGCGGACTTTCTCGGCCATACGGGGCCGCACGGTGAATTCAACGTGCTCGACCAGCTGTGGAATGCGCGCGTCACCTCGCACCTGCCGCTCGCCGATGTCGCCAAGCGGCTCAGCGTGCCGCGCATCGTCGAGGCGATCGCGCTCACCGACCACGCGATGCGCGCGGCCGGCTATTCCGCGCCGCGCATCGCTGTGGCCGCGCTCAACCCGCACGCCGGCGACGGCGGCAATTACGGGCACGAGGAAATCGAGGTGATCGCACCGGCGGTCGCGGCAGCGCGCGCACAGGGCATCGAGACGAGCGGGCCGTATCCCGCCGACACGGTCTGGATTCGCGCGCGCGCGGGGCAGTTCGACGCCGTAGTCACGATGTACCATGACCAGGGCCAGATCGCGATCAAGCTGCTCGGCTTCGAGCGCGGCGTCACCGTGCTCGGCGGCCTGCCGATTCCGATCACCACCCCGGCGCACGGCACCGCTTATGACATTGCCGGCAAGGGGATCGCCAACGACCGCGCACTCAAACGGGCGTTCGAGATCGCCGTCGACATGGGGCGCGCTCGCTGCACTGCCGCAATTCGAGAATAATGGGGTTTGGCTTATTCCCCGAGGCTGAATTATGATGCCCTTCGATCCGCGCACCAGACGCGGACCGAGTAAGCCGCTCGGCCCGGCAGATTGCAGCGCTGAGACCGAATCAATCTTGCAATAGAGGAGGAGGGAAACAATGAAAGTACGCACAACACTGAAGCTGGTCGCCGCGGGCGTCGCCCTGGCCCTGGCCGCTACATCGGGCAGCGCGCTGGCGCAAAAGCGCGTCAAGTGGAAGATGCAAAGCGCCTTCGGCGGCACGCTGCCGCACCTCGGGACATCGGGCGTGCGCTTCTCGAAGCAGGTTTTGGAGGCGACCGACGGCAAGTTCGACATCAAGTTCTTCGAGCCGGGCGCGCTGGTGCCGGCGCTCGAGTGCTTCGACGCCGCATCCAAGGGGTCGGTCGACGCCTGCTGGACGACGCCGGGTTACCACACCGGCAAACTCGGACCGGGCGTCGCGTTCTTCACCGCGGTGCCGTTCGGGCCGAGCTTCGGCGAATACATGGCGTGGAAGATGTTCGGCGACGGCGACAAGATCCGGAACGAAATGTACGGCAAGCACGGCCTGATCGCCTTCAACTGCTTCGCGATCGGCCCGGAGACCTCGGGCTGGTTCAAGAACGAGATCAAGTCGCTCGACCAGCTGAAGGGCATGAAGATGCGATTCTTCGGCCTCGGCGCGCAGGTCATGCAGAAGCTGGGCGTTTCCACGCAGCTGCTCGCCGGCGCGGACATCTACCCCGCCCTGGAGCGCGGCGTGATCGACGCCACCGAGTTCTCGATGCCTTCGATCGACCAGAAACTGGGCTTCTACCAGATCGCGAAGAACAACTACTTCCCGGGCTGGCACCAGCAGGTTTCTGTCTCCGAGCTGCTGATGAACAAGAAGGCGTATGACTCGCTGCCGAAGTACTACAAGAAGCTCCTCGAGCTGGCGCTGGGTGAGGCCGTACTGCACACCTACGCCGAGACCGAATGGCGCAACCCGGCGGCGATGAACGAGAACGTCAGCAAGCACGGCGTTACCAACCGGCGCTGGAACGACGAGGAGCTCGCGGCGTTCGAGAAGGCCTGGGTGGAAGTGATGGGCGAGCTCTCGGCCAAGGATGCGACCTTCAAGCAGATCGCAGAGAGCTACACCAAGTTCCGCAAGGAATACCAGATCTGGGGTGAAGCGCAGGCCCTCAAGGCAACGTACCTGAAGTAGCGACATGCAAGGACGGGCGCGCCGGGAACGGCGCGCCCGCATTGAAAGCCTACGCCGGGGCGCTTCGCGCCCCGGTCGTTTCTCCGGCCACGGTGCGCCGGATCTGATTTCCGGGTGATGCGATGGAGTTGTTGCTGAGAATCGGCAGCCGGCTGGCGAACCGCTACGTCGTCACGATCGTCTTGCTGATCGTGCTCGGCGCGGGCTATGCCTACGTCGCCGGGCTGGACGCCGACGGTCGCGAGGAGCTGCTCTACAGGGTGCAGGAGTTCCTGCCCCTGGTGATGTTCCTCACCCTGGCCACCCTGCTGTTCTCGGGGTTCCCGGTCGCCTTCATTCTCGGCGGCCTGGCGATGCTCTTCGGCCTGCTCGGCTACTTCATCGGCACGTTCAAGCTGATCGAGTTCTTCAATTTCCTGCCGCGCATCTGGGGCCAGGCGGCCGAGAACCTGGTGCTCGTCGCGGTGCCCGCGTTCATCTTCATGGGCGTCATGATGGAGCGCAGCGGCATCGCCAACGACCTGCTGTACTGCGTGCAGGTGATTCTCAAGCGCGTGCCGGGCGCCCTCGCACTCGCGGTGACCATCATGGGCACGATCCTCGCGGCGATGACCGGAATCATCGGCGCCTCGGTGACGATGATGACCGCGCTCGCGCTGCCGACCATGATGCGGCAGGGCTACAGCCATGGCCTGGCCTGCGGCACGATCGCCGCTTCCGGAACGCTCGGCATCCTGATACCGCCGAGCATCATGCTGATCATCATGGCCGACCTGCTGTCGGTGTCGGCCGGCGACGTATTCACTGCGGCGATCATCCCGGGCCTCTCGCTCGCCTCGCTCTACCTGCTCTACGTATTCACGGTCGCCTCGCTGAAGCCGAGCATGGCGCCCCCGCTGCCGCCGAACCTGCTGCAGGTGCCCAGGGGCCAGATGGCCAAGCTGCTCGGCAGGGCCTTCTTCCCGCCGGTGTTCCTGATCGGCATGATCAAGGGCTCGATCCTGTTCGGCTGGGCGACGCCGAGCGAGGCCGGCGCGGTCGGCGCCTTCGGCGCGATGCTGCTCGCGCTGTTCAACGGCCGCCTCAAGTACGACGTGCTCGAAGGCGTCTGCCACACCGCGGCGCGCACCACGGCCATGGTGTTCTTCATCATCATCAGCGCCACCTGTTTTGCCTACGTCTACCGCGCGCTCGGCGGCGACGACATCGTCGAGCACCTGATCAGGGCCTCGGGGCTGAACGACTGGGGCCTGCTGTTCCTGATCATGGCGATCGTCTTCTTCCTCGGCTTCTTTCTCGACTGGATCGAGATCACGCTGATCGTGCTGCCGGTGTTCGCCCCGCTGGTCGCCGGCATGGACTTCGGCGCGCACGTGCCGAAGGAGATGATCACCTACTGGTTCATCATCCTGATGGCGGTCAACCTGCAGACCTCGTTCCTCACGCCGCCGTTCGGCTATGCGCTCTTCTACCTGAAGGGCATCGCGCCGAAGGAAGTCAAGATCCAGAGCATTTACAAGGGCATCATTCCGTTCGTGATTCTGCAGCTGCTGGCCGTGATCCTGGTGATGAGCTTCCCGACGGTCGCGCTGTGGCTGATCACGCCGAACTAGTTCCAAGAGCGAAGCCATGGCCGAAAACGCACCTGCTACCGCCCCAGCCGTCGCGGCCGACGATCGCGACCGCGTGGTCGAGGACATCCCGTTCGCGCTGCGCCTGTCCGAGCGCCTGCGCAAATTCGTCGACTTCGTCGGGCGCTGGGGCTCCTGGTTCGCGCTGCCGATGATCCTGTTCACCGTGCTCGATGTCATCGCGCGCAAGATCGCCTGGCTCGACGACGACGGCAAGCTGCACGGGCTGCAGATCTTCCTCGTACGCAACGTCGGCCGCATGTTCGAGTCGACCATGCTGCAGGAACTGGAGTGGCACTTTCACGCCGCGCTGTTCGCGCTGGTGCTCGGCTACGGCTACATCCACAACTCGCACGTGCGGGTCGACCTGATCCGCGAGAACCTCGCCTTCCGCAAGCAGGCCTGGCTCGAGTTCCTCGGCATCACGCTGTTCCTGCTGCCCTACACCGCGTGCATCGTTTACTTTTCCTGGGGCTACGCCGTCACCTCCTACGAGATGAACGAGATCTCGGCCTCGACCGTCGGTCTGACGCACCGCTGGATCATCAAGTCGGTGCTCGTGTTCGGCCTGATCACGGCGGGCATCGCCGGCATCGCAGTGTGGCTGCAGGCGGCGCTGGTGCTGTTCGGCGACCCCAACCGGCGCTTCCCGCTGATGACGCTGGAATGGCCCGAGGAGCGCGGCTCGAAGATCGAGGGCAAGGAGCGCGTCAAGCTCGACGACGCGGTCGATTCAACCGTCGCGCCCGACGAGCGCGCCAAGGCGCTGGCCTCGAAGATACTCACCGGCAGCGAATAGCGCCCCGGCCCGCCCGGGGCCCCTGATGGATCTGGACAAGTACTTCAAGAAATACGTCTGGGACGACGAGCGCACCCCGTACCTGGTGCCGGTCGCGCGGCTCTCACGACGCCAGGCGAGCTACGAGCTGTACTTCTACGCGCTGTTCGTCGGCGTGCTCTGTGCGGTCATTTCGATCGCCGCCCTGTCGAACAAGCTGCCGCACGGCAACGCGGTGATCGTTTCGCTGTACGCGTTCAGCGTGGTCTGCGCGGCGCTGCTGCTTGGCGTCAGCCGACACCCCTGGGCCGCGTGGTGGTGCGCGACGCCGCCGCTCGCCGGCCTGGCGTATTTCGCGGTCTATGGTTTTCATCCGAACCTGGGCACGCAGGACAAGGTCCTGCTGGTGGTGGCGATGATCGCCTGGCTCGTCTACTGCCGGCGCCTGCTGGCGATCGCGCGCGCCTACCCGGGCCTGCCGCAGCCCTCCGGCGGGGACTGAGCCCGGCATGCCGTCGGCCGACGCGGCAGCGCCTGCAGCGCAATCGGCCCGCCGCAATTTTCGCCGCCACTTCGCCGCCTTCCTCGTCGTCAATCTCGTGCTGACGGCGGCGAACATCGTCGGCGGCGCACCGTGGTGGGCGTTCTGGCCGCTCGCCGCCTGGAGCATCCCGCTGCTGGTGCATTACCTGGTCTACAGGACATCGACGATCGACGACGCCTGGGTCGACGCACGCATCGACGACCTGCGCTCGAAAAGCTACGACCTGAGCCACATCGACGACATCAAGCGTGCGCCCACGGGGGCGGGTCCGGAGCGCGGCCTCGACGAGCCACGCAGCTGAGCGCGTCCCCTGTCTAGCCGAGCTCCGGCCCGGCGACCAGCATCACCTTCGACGCATCGCCCGGCGCGGCCTGGCCCCCGTGCGCCATGCGCGTGAATGGGCGCTGCTCGACACAGCCCTGCGCCTTGACCCAGGCGACCAGCGGCGCGGCGTGATCGGCCACGTCCAGGTAGAGCGGCGGGGTGACGCGCCCGAGCGCCGTAGCGAGCAATGCAATCGCGGTTTCGGGTTCATCCGCCACCAGCGGGCCGAGCTGACGCGCCTCGCGCCCGTCGCGCCCGAGCAGGTAACCGCGGATCGCGCCCTCGCGCGCCGCCACCAGCGCCACCTGCGGCAGGCGTGCGGCGAGCGCGCGCAGCAGCGGCTCGCGGCTCGCGCCGAAGGCCTGCGCGTCGAGCGCGAGAATCGGCTGCCAATCGCCCGCGTTGAGCGGACGCACGTCCGTGGCCCGCGCGCGCGTTGCCCGAGGCGCGGACTGCAGCTGGTAGCGCCGGAATCCCCAGCGGTCGCCGAAGCCTTCCTGCAGGTAGACCGCGCGCCCCGCGGGCGTCGCGTCGAGCATCGGCGTCAGGCCGCCGGCCTCCAGGTCCGCGAGCGCCCGGCGCAGCAGGCGCGAGGCGTAGCCCTTGCGCCGGTGCGCGGGCAGCACCAGCACCATGCTGACCCAGGCGAACCCGCGATACGGCAGCACCAGCGTCGAGGCGACCAGCGTGCCGTCGGCGAGCGTCAGGCCCCAGCCGCGGCCGATCTCGAGCATCAGCTTCCAGTCGGCGGCATTCTGGTTCCAGCCCGCTGCGCGCGACAGCGCGAGGCAGCCGTCGAGCTGCGCGTCGCCGAGCGCATGCTCGCGCAGCTCAGTACTTGCCATCGCGCGTTTCGAAATGCGTCGGCTTGCCGAGCGCGGGCTGATCGCGCGCCACCCAGTCGGCAACCCAGTCGATCATGCGCTCGAGCGGTACGCGCGGCTGGCCGAACAGCGCCTGCGCCGCGCGCGTGTCGATCAGCCAGGCACTCGGCGCCTCCGTGCCGCGCAGTACCGGCGCCCTGCCGAGACGTTCGCCAAAAGCTTCCGCGAGCCAGCGTACGCGGGTCTTCTCGGGACCGGTGACATTGAGCGGCGAGGTCGGCGCCGTGCAATGCGCGAGCAGGCGCAGCGCCTGCTCGTTCGCGTCGCCCTGCCAGATCACGTTGACGGTGCCCATCGACAGGTCGATCGGCCGGCCGGCACGCACGCTCGACGCAACGTCGTAGAGCACGCCGTAGCGCATGTCGATGGCGTACGACAGGCGCACGCTGCGCCCCGGCGTGCCGAAGCGCTGCGAGCCGTATTCAAACATGCGCTCGCGCCCGACGCAGGAGTTGGCATAGTCCCCGGGCGGCGGCGTCGCCGGCGTCGCTTCGTCGGCACCCGGGCCGTTCACGTCGACGTAGGGATACACGCAGGCGGTCGAGAAGGCGACGATGCGCGAGGCGCGGAAGGTCTCCGCAACCATGAAGGGCACCGCGACGTTCATCGCCCAGGTCAGTCCGGCATTGCCGCTTGCACCGAATTTATGCCCCGCCATGAACACCACGTTCGCCGCGCGCGGCAGCCGCTCAAGCGCGGCCCGATCGAGCAGGTCGCAGGCGATGCATTCGACGCCCTGCGCCTCGAGCCGTTCGCGCAGGCCCGGCTCCGAGAAGCGCGCAACGCCGAGCACGCGCTTGTCCGGCGCGGCCCGCTTCGCCATGCGCGCGAGTGTCGGGCCCATCTTGCCGCCGACGCCGAGCACCAGGATGTCGCCGTCGACGCGACGCAAATCCTCGACCAGCGCCGACGACGGGGTGGTCATGAACGCCTCCAGTGCGTCGACATCCTCGAAGCGGGCGGGCATCGTGGCGGTGGTCACGCGTATTAACCTTTTGGTGAATTAGAGGGCACGCCGATTATAATTCCCGCGAGGAGATCATCTGCATGGCCGCACCCCGCATTCTCACCACCGTCGTCGGCTCCTATCCGGTGCCGGACTGGCTGGCCGCAGCGCCCTCGGAGCAGGCGCTCGTCGACGCAACGCGCGTGGTCATCGCCACGCAGGAACAGGCCGGCATCGACCTCGTCTGCGACGGCGAGCTCTACCGCTTCGATCTCAACCATCCCGAGACCAACGGCATGATCGAGTACTTCGTGCGGCCGATGTCCGGCATCCGTGCCGACATCGGTTTCTCTGAATGGCTCGAGTATGCGAAGGCCTCGGGCATGCGCTTCCGCACGCGACCGCCGGGCGTGGTCGAGGCCGCAGTGAGCGCGGGCACGCTCAACCTGCCGGTGCCCTGCGCGCGCGCCCGCGCGCTGGCGACGAAGCCGTTCAAATTCACCCTCACCGGGCCGCACATGCTCGCCAAGACGCTGCATGATCGCTACTACCGCAGCCCGGAAAAGCTCGCCGACGCGATCGCCAGGGTGCTGGCCGAACAGGTCAGGCGGCTCGATGCCGACGTCATCCAGATCGACGAAGCCAATCTGCCCGGGCATCCGGACGAATGGATATGGGCCGCGCGTGCGATCAACACCGTGCTGCGCGCGGTGCCGAAATCCGCCAAGGCCGCAGTGCACCTGTGCTTCGGCAACTACGGCGGACAGTCGATCCAGACGGGGACCTGGGCGAAACTGATGGATTACCTGAATGCGTTGCGCGTCGACCATATCGTCATGGAATGCGCGCATCGCCCACCCGAGGAGCTTGCAGTGTTCCGGGATCTGCGCAAGGACATCGGCTTCGGGCTCGGCGTGGTCGACGTCAAGCGCACCGAGATCGAGTCGGCCGACGAGATCGCGCGCGCCATCGAGCGTGCCGACGCGATCCTGGGACGCGGACGGGTCCGGTACGTGCACCCGGACTGCGGCTTCTGGATGCTCAAGCGCAACATGGCGGACGGCAAGATCCGCGCCCTGGTCGAAGGACGCGACTTGTACGAGGGGCGCAGGCGCCCCAGCAAAGGACGGTCGGCACGCCGGCGCAAGCCGGCGGTGCGCAAGGCCCGCCGCCGCTAGTCCCTGAACAGCGCCTTGCCCCAGGCGCTGTTCCAGTCCCGGCCGATGAAGTCGGTCACCCGGCCATCGGGCTGGAAGAACTTGTTCGGGATCTGGAACATGGCGATCATGAAGCCGCCTTCCGGGCCGGCATGCGCTTCGTGCCGGCTGCCTGCCGGGCGCCAGACGAACTCACCCGCCTTGCATTCGCCTTCCGCACAAACCAGGCTGCCCTGCATGACGTAGGTCTGCTCGATGAGCACATGCTCGTGGTCGGGCAGCGTCGCGCCCGGCGCCATCTTGAGCAGCATGGTCATCAGCCCGGTTTCCGGATCGACGATCAGCGTCTTCACCTCGACGCCCTCGTAGACGGTTTTCTCCCAGGCCATCGACGCAGCGTCGACGAAGCGCGACGCGAGCGGCGGCAATTTTGCATGTTGCGCGACTTTCGGTGTAACAGCGGCCATCGGATCCTCCTGCGCGTTGCGCTGACGATGCGGCCTAGGGCCGCAAATGTTCTCCCACCCTGACGATTTTCATGGTGTTCGTGCCTCCCGCCATGCCGATCGGCTCGCCGATCGTCAGGACGATGAGGTCGCCTTCCTTGACGACGCCGCTGTCGACCAGCACCTTCTCGGCCTCGTGCAGCAGCTCCTCGCGGTCATGACCGACGTATTTCACCATCAGCGGGTAGACGTCGCGAAACAGGGCCGTGCGGTAGCGGGTGGACGTCTGCGACGTGAGCGCATAGATCGGCACCCCGCAGTTCATCCGACTCATCCACAGCGCGGTCGAGCCGGACTCCGTGAGCGAGGCGATCGCCTTGACCTTGAGGTGGTAGGCCGTGAACAGCGCCGCCATCGCGATCGACTGGTCGATGCGCGTGAACACCCGGTTGAGGAATTCCTGCTCGAGCGTGAGCGCCTGGCTCTGCTCGGCCTCGATGCAGATCCGGTCCATCGCCTCGATCACCTCGACCGGGTAGCCGCCGCTCGCGGTCTCCGCCGACAGCATCACGGCGTCGGTGCCGTCGAGCACCGCGTTCGCGACGTCCGAGACTTCGGCACGCGTCGGTACCGGGCTCGACACCATCGACTCCATCATCTGCGTGGCGGTGATCACGACCTTGTTCTGCTCGCGGCCGAGACGGATCATCTTCTTTTGCAGCGCCGGCACCGAGGCATCGCCCACCTCGACGGCAAGGTCGCCGCGCGCCACCATAATCCCGTCGCAGGCGCTCATGATGTCGAGCAGCGCCGCTTCCTTGACCGCCTCGGCCCGCTCGATCTTGGCGATCAGGAACGCCTTGCCGCCGGCAGCGCGCATCAGCTCGCGCGCCATATACATGTCGGCGCCCGATTTCGGGAACGACACCGCGAGATAGTCGGCCTGCAGCGCGACTGCGGTACGGATGTCTTCCATGTCCTTCGGCGTGAGCGCCGGCGCCGTGAGCCCGCCGCCCTGCCGGTTGATGCCCTTGTTGTTCGACAGCACGCCGCCCTGGCGGACGACGCAGCGCACCTCGTGTCCACGCACGTCGGTGACCTCGAGCATGATGCGTCCGTCGTCGAGCAGCAGCACGTCGCCCGGCTCGACATCGCGCGGCAAGGCCTTGTAGTCGAGCCCGCTGCGCTCCGCGTCGCCCAGCGTACAGCTCGCGTCGAGGATGAAGCGTGCGCCCTTTTGCAGCGTCACCCGCCCGTCCTTGAACTTGCCGACGCGGATCTTGGGGCCCTGCAGGTCGCACATGATCGCCACGGTGCGGTTCACCGAGCGGCTGATGTCCTTCACCAGCTGCGCGCGCGCGAGATGGTCCTGCGCGCTGCCGTGCGAGAAGTTGAGCCGCACGACGTCCACGCCGGCGCGCACCATCCGCTCGAGGGTGGTTGGATCGCTGGATGCGGGGCCGAGCGTGGCGACGATCTTGGTGCTGCGCAGCATGGCGTCAGGCCTCCGTTTGTGACAGCGGGCGGCCCCGATGATCGCGCGAGTTTATCAGAGCAGGTCGATCGCGCCGCGGCTGACCACCGTCACGCCGGCACATGCGGTGTCGAACAGCAGCGTCCGGTCTGTGCGCCGCGCGCGGACCTCGAGCACTGCGGGCATCGGCACCATGCCGGCGAAGCGGCAGCGCACGCGCCGCACGCGCGCGGCATCTGCGCCGCAGGCGGCGAGCGCCCGCGAAACCGACAGCGCGAGCGTCGCCGTGCCGTGCAGGATCAGGCCCGGCAGCCCGGCGGCCCGCGCGACCGCCAGGTCGGTGTGAATCGGGTTCCAGATGCGTGCGCATTCGGTATACACGTGCGCCAGGTTCGCGGCGACGGCGACCTCGCCGACACCCGGCAGCGGCGCCGCCGGCGCCGGCGCCTCGTCGATCTGCGGCGCGAGCGCCGCAGCGGCGCCCTCGAGCGCGACGCCGCGGTAGAGCGCACCGTAGTCGGTGACGCTGACCGGCTCGCCTGACGCGTCGCACGATTCGATGCGCGTCAGCGTGAACGCGCCCGGCGCGCGCTGCACCGCCCCGACGATGCGCGCGGTGGTGCGCAGCGTCTCGCCGGCGCGCGGCGCGCGGTGCAGCGTCAAGTCGTGCGTCGCGTGCACGACGCGCGCGTAGATCTCGGGCGGAATCGTCCGCTCGCGCGCGGCGACCGCCGCCGGCCACTCGTAGCACACCGGAAACAGCGGGTGCGCCACGAGGCTGCCGCGCGTATCGAAATACCGCCCATCGGTCTCGCCGAGTGCCGCGGCATACGCCATCAGCCAGCGCGCGTCGATGGCCTGCGCAAGCGGCCCGACCGCGGTGCCGACGATGCGCGCCGTGAGCTTCACGTGCGCGCCCCGTCGCTCAGGCGCGTGCCTCGAGCGCGGCGACGGCCGGCAGCGTCTTGCCCTCGAGGAACTCGAGAAACGCACCGCCCGCCGTCGAGATGTAGCCGATGCGATCGGCGATACCGAACTGGTTGATCGCGGCGACGGTGTCACCGCCGCCCGCAATCGAAAAGGCTTTCGAGTCCGCGATCGCCTGCGCGAGAACCTCGGTGCCCTTGGCGAACTGGGCGATCTCGAATACCCCGACCGGCCCGTTCCAGACCACCGTGCCGGCTGACGCGATGCGTCCGGCGAGCAGCTGCGCAGTCTGCGGCCCGATGTCGAGGATCAGGTCGTCGGCGGCGACCTCCGCGGCCGGCTTGACCTTCGCTTCGGCGTCGGCCGCGAGCGCCTTGGCCACCACCACGTCGCTCGGAATCGGCACCTCGGCACCGCGCGCGCGCATGGCCTCGATGATGCGCTTCGCTTCCCCGACGAGATCCGCTTCGGCGAGCGACTTGCCGATCGGCAGGCCCGCGGCGAGCAGGAAGGTGTTGGCGATGCCGCCCCCGACGATGAGGAAATCGACCTTCTTCGCCAGCGCATCGAGGATCGTCAGCTTGGTCGACACCTTGGAGCCCGCCACGATCGCGAGCAGCGGGCGCGCCGGATTGGCAAGCGCTTTGCCGAGCGCGTCGAGCTCGCCCGCCATGAGCGGACCGGCGCAGGCCACCGGGGCGAAGCGCGCCACGCCGTGGGTGGTCGCCTCGGCGCGGTGCGCGGTACCGAAGGCATCGTTCACGTAGACGTCGCACAGTGCCGCGATCTTGCGCGCCAGCGCCTCGTCGTCCGCCTTTTCGCCCGTGTTGCTGCGGCAGTTCTCGAGCAGCACCAGCTCGCCGGGCTTCACCTCGACCCCCTCGACCCAGTCGGCCCTGACCGGCACGCGGCGCCCGAGCAGCTCGCCGAGTCGCGCCGCCACCGGCGCGAGCGAATCCTCGGGGCGCAGCACGCCTTCCTTGGGGCGACCGAGGTGCGAGGTCACCATCACCGCGGCGCCCGCCTCGAGCGCCTGGCGGATTGCCGGCAGCGAGGCGCGGATGCGCGTGTCGTCGCCGACCTTGCCGTCCTTGACCGGCACGTTCAGGTCGGCGCGGATCAGCACGCGCTTGCCCTTGAGGTTCACGTCCTGCATGCGCTTGAACTTCATGAGGCCTTCTTTCCTTTCTGCAGCGTCTCCATGAGCCGTGGCATCGTGCGTTGCGGCTCGCCCGACGCGTAGGCCAGGCGCTGGTAGCGTTTCGCCGCCACCAGGATGTCCTCGAACTGCGCCTGCGTCAGCTCGCGCATGCGCTGCTTGGTGAGGCGGACTGCATTCGGCGGTCGCTCGGCCAGCGCACGCGCCCGCGCCAGCGCCTCGTCGAGCACGGCCTCGCGCGCGACCAGCGCGTTGACGATGCCGAGCTGGTAGGCACGCTCGCCCGAGATGAGGTCACCGCTCAGAGAGAGCTCGGCGTTGATGCCGAACGGCAGATGCCACATCATGAGCGAGGTGCCGAGGATCGAGCCGAGGCCGGTCTTCACCTCGGGCTGGCCGATGCGCGCCTCCGCGTGCGTCACCCGCAGGTCGCAGTACAGCGCAATCTGGTAGCCCGCGCCGGCGGCGACACCGACCACCGCGGCCACCGTCGGCTTGTCCAGCGCGCGGACCGCGCCATAGGCCGCGTGCAACTCGGTGAACCAGCGATCGACGTCGTCGATCGCGTAGCCCGCAGCCTCGGCGAGGTCCTGACCCGCGCTGAACGCGCGCTCACCGGCGCCGGTGATCACTACCGCACGCACCGCAGCATCGGCGTCGAGCGCGGCGAGCGCGGGCGGCAGCGCGCGGCGCAGGTCCTCGTTGATCGCGTTGAGTGCCTGCGGCCGGTTGAGGCGCACGACGGCGATGCCGCCGTCCAGACGCTCGACGTTGACCGCGGACACCGCCGACACGTTACTTCGCGTTCATCAACGCGACCGCCGTGTCCAGCATGCGATTCGAGAATCCCCACTCGTTGTCGTACCAGGCCGTGACCTTCACCAGCGTGCCCTCGGCGACCTTGGTGAGGGTCGAATCGAATATCGAGCTTGCGGGGTTGTGGTTGAAGTCCGACGACACGAGCGGAGCGGTGTTGTATTCGAGCACGCCCCTCAACGGGCCGTCGGCGGCCTTCTTCACCGCCGCGTTGACCTCGTCCAGCGTGGTCGTCCTTTTCGCCACGAATGACAGGTCGACAATCGACACGTTGATCGTCGGCACGCGGATCGCAAAGCCGTCGAGCTTGCCGTTGAGGTGCGGCAGCACCAGGCCGACCGCCGCGGCCGCACCGGTCTTGGTCGGAATCATGTTCTGCGACGCGGAGCGGGCGCGTCGCAGATCCGAGTGATAGACGTCGGTGAGCACCTGGTCGTTGGTGTAGGCGTGCACCGTGGTCATCAGCCCCGAGACGACGCCGATCGCGTCGTCGAGCGCCTTGACCATCGGCGCCAGGCAGTTGGTCGTACACGACGCGTTGGAGACCACGGTGTGGCTCGCCTTGAGCGTGTTGTGGTTGACGCCATAGACGATGGTCGCGTCCACGTCCTTGCCGCCCGGCGCGGACAGCAGCACCTTCTTGGCGCCCCCTTTCAGATGCGCGCCGGCCTTTTCCTTGCTGTTGAACAGGCCCGTGCATTCGAGCACGATGTCCACGCCCATGGTTTTCCAGGGCAGCTTCGCCGGATCGCGCTCGGCGAGCACCTTGATGCGGTCGCCGTTGACCACCAGCGCATCACCGTCGACCTCGACCGTGCCCGCGAAGCGTCCGTGCGCCGTGTCGTACTTCAGCAGATGGGCGTTGGTTTTCGCATCGCCCAGGTCGTTGATCGCGACGAACTGCAGGTCATGCTTCTTGCCGTCCTCGTAATGCGCCCGGAGGATGTTGCGTCCGATGCGTCCGAAACCGTTGATCGCTACCTTGATGGTCATCTCAAACTCCCGCTCTCAAATGACAGACTTGACGGACTTGGCGACGTGCTCCGCGGTGAAGCCGAAGTGCTTGAACAGTTCGGGCGCCGGCGCCGATTCACCGAAGCGGTCGATGCCGACCACGCCCCCCTCGAGCCCGACATACTTGCGCCAGAACCCGCTCACCCCCGCCTCGACGGCGACGCGCGGCACGCCGCGCGGCAGAACCTCGGCGCGATAGCCGGCGTCCTGCCGATCGAATACCGAGGTCGACGGCATCGAGACGACGCGCACCGCAACGCCCTCGGCGGCGAGCGCCTTCTGCGCCTCGAGCGCGAGCGACACCTCGGACCCGGTTGCGATCAGCACCGCGCGCGGCGCGCCCTGCGCCTCCGCGAGCACGTAGCCGCCGCGCCGCACGCTGGCGAGCGTGGCCGGCGCGCGCGCGATGAAGGGCACGTTCTGGCGCGAATACAGCAGCGCCGTCGGCCCGTCCCTGCGCTCCAGCGCGGCTGCCCAGGCGAGCGCGCTTTCCACCGTGTCGCAGGGACGCCAGACGTCGAGCCCCGGGATCATGCGCAGCGTCGCCGCATGCTCGATCGGCTGATGCGTCGGCCCATCCTCGCCAAGGCCGATCGAATCGTGCGTGAATACGTAAATTACGCGCAGCTTCATCAGCGCCGCCATGCGCAGCGCGTTGCGCGCGTAGTCGGAGAACACGAGGAAGGTGCCGCCGTAGGGAATGAACCCGCCGTGCAGCGCGGCGCCGTTCATCACCGCGCACATGCCGAATTCGCGCACGCCGTAGAACAGGTAGTTGCCGCCGTCCTCGCGCCCGATGACCCTGGAGGCCTTGACCATCGTCAGGTTGGATCCGGTCAGATCGGCCGAGCCGCCGAGCAGCTCCGGCAGCGAAGGCTTGATCGCCTCGAGCGCGATCTGCGAGGCCTTGCGCGTTGGCACGGTCTCGGCCTTGGCTTCCAGCTCCTGCACCAGGGCCTCGACGCGTTCCGTGAAATCGCGCGGCAGCTCACCCGCCAGGCGGCGGAGGAAATCCGCGGCCAGCTCGGGATGCGCGGCCTCGTAGGCCGCGAACAGCTTCTGCCAGCGGCGCTCGGACCGCTTGCCCTTGGCGCGCCCGTCCCAGGCCGCGACCACGGCCTGCGGAATTTCGAACGGCGGATGCGGCCAGCCGATCGCGGCGCGCGTCGCCGCAACCTCCGCCTCGCCCAGCGGCGCACCATGCACGCCGCCGGTGTTGGCCTTGTTCGGCGCACCCTTGCCGATGGTGGTCTTGCAGCAGATCAGCGTCGGGCGAGATTTTTCGCGCTTCGCCTTGCGGATCGCACGATCCACCGCGTCGACGTCATGTCCGTCGACATTCGGAATGACCTGCCAGCCATAGCCGGCAAAGCGCTTCGGCACGTCGTCGGTGTACCAGCTGGCGATCTTGCCCTTATCGGAGTCGATCGAAATGCCGTTGTCGTCGTAGAACGCGATCAGCTTGCCCAGGCCGAGCGTACCGGCGAGCGAACAGGCCTCGTGCGAGACGCCCTCCATCATGCAGCCGTCGCCGAGGAAAACGTAGCTGTGGTGATCCACGATGTCGTAGCCCGGGCGATTGAAGTGCGCCGCGAGCAGCTTCTCGGCGATGGCCATGCCGACCGCGTTCGACACGCCCTGGCCGAGCGGACCGGTCGTCGTCTCGACGCCCGGCGTGTGGCCCACCTCGGGGTGCCCGGGCGTTTTCGAGCCGAGCTGGCGAAAACGCCGCAGCTCGTCCATCGGCAGGTCGTAGCCGGTCAGGTGCAGCAGCGCGTAGAGCAGCATCGAGCCGTGGCCGTTGGACAGCACGAAGCGGTCACGGTCGGCCCAGGCCGGGTTCACCGGGTTGTGCTTCAGGTGCCGGCCCCAGAGCGCGACCGCGATTTCGGCCATGCCCATCGGCATGCCCGGGTGGCCGGAGTTCGCCGCCTGCACCGCATCCATGGCGAGCGCGCGGATCGCGTTCGCCATGTCGCGCACCGGAGCGGAGGCCGCTGATTTTCGAGCTGTGGGTCTTGCGACGGCGGTTTGGGATTCCATGATGGCGTGATCCTGCGTGACGATGAGGGGAATTCCACGCCTCGTGCACGGCGCGTGCCGCCCACGAGGCGAATTATCTGCGAAAACGCCACGCTGCAAAACGCGTGGCGCGAAACCGAAGCCTTGAGTGCGGGTCCCGGGACGCGACCGGCGCTCAGGCCACCTTCTTCTTGCCCGTCTGCGCCGGCTGCGTGTAGCGCTGGGCCATTTTCTCGAGCGCCAGCGGCGCGATGCGCGACGCCTGACCCGCGCAGCCGAACGCCTCGAAGCGCGCCTTGCACAGCTCGCGTGCCGCGTCCATTGCCGGCTTGAGCAGCTTGCGCGGATCGAACTCGCCGGGATCCTTGGCCAGCGCGCGGCGTATTGCGCCGGTCATCGCCAACCGGATATCGGTGTCGATGTTGACCTTGCGCACACCGTGCCGGATGCCCTCACGGATCGCTTCGACCGGCACGCCGTAGGTTTCCTTGATCTTGCCGCCATGCGCGTTGATGACGTCCAGCCACTCCTGCGGCACCGACGACGAGCCGTGCATCACGAGGTGCGTCTGCGGGATCCTGGCGTGAATCGCCTTGATGCGGTCGATCGCCAGCACGTCGCCGGTCGGCTTCTTGGTGAACTTGTACGCGCCATGCGAGGTGCCGATGGCGACCGCGAGCGCGTCGACGCCGGTTTTGGCCACGAAATCCGCGGCCTCATCGGGATCCGTCAGCAGCTGCTCGCGCGACAGCTTGCCTTCCGCGCCGACGCCGTCCTCCTTGCCCGCGGTGCCGGTTTCAAGCGAACCGAGGCAGCCCAGCTCGCCTTCCACCGACACGCCGACCGCGTGCGCCATTTCGACCGTGCGGCGCGTCACGTCGACGTTGTAGTCGTACGACGCCGGCGTTTTCGCGTCCTCGCGCAGCGAACCGTCCATCATCACGCTGGTGAATCCCGAGCGGATCGACTGCAGGCACACGCTGGGGCTCGCGCCGTGGTCCTGGTGCATCACCACCGGAATGTTGGGCCAGGTTTCGACGGCCGCCTCCAGCATCCTGCGCAGGAAGGCCTCGCCGGCATACTTGCGCGCCCCGGCCGAGGCCTGCAGGATCACCGGGCTCGACGATTCGTCGGCCGCCTGCATGATCGCGAGGACCTGCTCGAGATTGTTGACGTTGAAGGCGGGCACGCCGTAATCGTGCTCGGCGGCGTGGTCCAGAAGCTGTCGCAGGGAAATCAGCGCCATCGGTTCCTCCCAAGTGTTTGCATCGTCGCCGCGCGTCAGCGGGACATGGCCTGCTTACGCCGCTCCATCAGCCGCCAGATCATGGGCGTGAAGATGAGCTGCATGGCAAGGTCCATTTTGCCACCCGGCGCGACGATCGTGTTTGCGCGCGACATGAACGAGTCGTGCAGCATCGAGAGCAGATACGAAAAATCGATGCCGCGCGGATTGGCGAAACGGATCACCAGCATCGACTCGCCCGCGGTCGGAATGTCCTGCGCGATGAACGGGTTCGACGTATCGACCACCGGCACGCGCTGGAAGTTGATGTGCGTGCGCGCGAACTGCGGGCAGATGTAGTGCACGTAGTCGTGCATGCGGCGCAGGATGGTGTCGGTGACCGCCTCGGTGCTGTGCCGCCGCGCGATGCGGTCGCGGTGCAGCTTCTGGATCCACTCGAGATTGATCACTGGCACCACGCCGATCATCAGGTCGACGTGCTGCGCGATGTTGACCGTTTCGCTGACCACCGCACCATGCAGACCCTCGTAAAACAGCAGATCGGTGCCGCCCGGCATCGTCTCCCAAGGCGTGAAGGTGCCGGCCGGCTGGCGATAGGACGCCGCCTCCTCGTCGTTGTGCAGGTACTTGCGCGTTCGCCCCTGCCCGCTCTCCCCGTAGCCGCGGAACAGCGACTCGAGCTCCTCGAACAGATTGGCCTCCGGACCGAAGTGGCTGAGCTGATGATTGCCGCGCGCGATCTCTGCCTCCATGCGCGCTTTCATCTCCTCGCGGTTATAGCGGTGGAAGGCGTCGCCCTCGACGAACGCCGCCTTGACGCCCTCGCGATCGAAAATGCGCTGGAAGGTGCGCATGACCGACGTCGTCCCGGCGCCCGAAGAGCCGGTGATGGCGATGATCGGAAATTTCGCGGACATGCACTTCTCCCTGGGGCTGTGGCCGTGCCGATCAGCCGGTTGCGCGGAACAGGCCGCGCGCGCCGAACAGCGGCGCGTCGTATTCGCGCTCGTTGTAGTCGCGGTGGTAGAGCTCGAGGCGCTCGATCTCGTTCGCGGCGCCGAACATCAGCGCAACGCGCTGATCGAGTGCCTCGGGCGGCAGGTCGAGCACGCGCTGCAGGCCGGTGCTCGCGCGGCCGCCCGCCTGCTCGATGATGAAAGCGGCCGGATTCGCGTCGCACAGCAGGCCCAGACGTCCGGGTGCGGCCGCATCGTGGCGGTCGCGCGGATAGAGAAACACGCCGCCGCGCATCAGAATGCGATGCAGCTCGGCAACGGGTGAAGCCACCCAGCGCATCTCGAAATCCTTGCCACGCGGCCCCGTGCGGCCCGCCATGCACTCGTCGACATAGCGCTTGACGGCGGGCTCCCAGTCGCGGCTGTTCGAGCTGCCGATGGCGAGCGTACCCGTCTCCTGCGGCAGGTGGATGCTCGGATGGGTGAGCACGAATTCGCCCAAGCCGGGGTCGAGCGTGAAGCCGTGCACGCCGCTGCCGACCGTCAGCACGAGCATCGTCGCGGGCCCGTAGATGGCGTACCCGGCGCAGACCTGCTGCGCGCCCGGCTGCAGAAAGTCGGCGGCTTGCGCCTCCGCCCCGGGCCGCTGCGCACGCAGCACCGAGAACAGGCTGCCAAGCGCACCGTTCATCTCGAGGTTCGACGGGCGGTCGATGGCGTCGAACAGCAGCAGATACTTCCCCTTGGGAAACGTCGGCGGAACGCGCAGCGGCGTCGCCCTGTCGGTGGCAAGCAGGCCGGCGAGATGGCCCCCCCACTCGCTGGTATGCAGAAAGATCTCGCGCGCCGCGTGCGCGACGCGGTCCGCCGTCGTCTCGGCATCGGCCTCGCCCGGCTGCGCGCCCGGCACCTTGGCGAGCGCGCCGTGAGCGACCGAGCGCGCGATCGCCTTGCAGGCCAGCGCCACGTCGAGAATCACCGCGTTGAGCTCGCCGCTCGCTTCGGGAAAGCGGCGCCGCTCCTCGATCAGGAACTGGACCAGCGTCGTGTGGTCGGCGAGCAGCATGGCGGGCTCAGGCGCTCTTCAGGCTGCGGCGCCGGTGCAGGCTCTGAATCTCGGCAAGCGGCGCGGCAAGCGCATCGAGCGCCGGTACGACGAGGTCCGCGCCCGACAGGTCCTGCTCCACCGTCCAGCGCGAGGGCACGGCGATGGTGACCAGCTCGGCCGCCTTGGCGGCGCGCACGCCGTTCGCCGAATCCTCCAGCACGACGCAAGCCGCCGCCGGCAGGTGCAGCGCGCCCAGTACGCGCTGGTAGAGGTCCGGCGCCGGCTTCGGCTGCGGCACCATGTCGACCGAAACCACCGCCTCGAACCAGGTCAGCGCGGCCGCGCCGAGCGATGCCGACAGCAGCGCCGTCACGTTCTCGCTCGACGAGGTTGCCGCGATGGCAAGCCGCAGCGACGCGGCGCGCGCCTCGCCGATCAGCCGCACCATGCCGGGCCGCAGCGGCAGACGCCCCGCGGCGACGAGGTCGCGGTAAATCGCCGTCTTGGTGCGGTGAATCGCCGGCACCTGCTCGGACAGCCGCTCGCGTTCGCCCGTCTCGAGCGGCAGCGTCTCGATGTAGCGGCGCAGCCGCTCGACGCCGCCCGAGACCTTGAGCAGCTCCGCGTACAGGTGCGGACCCCAGTCCCAGAACAGCCCCAGCTCGATGAATGCGGCGTTGAACGCCTGGCGATGCAGCTCTTCGGTGTCGATGAGCGTGCCATCCATGTCGAAAATCAGCGCCTGCAGGCTCATGCCGTCGCCTCCATGTGGTCGTCATGCACCGCGCGAATCCGTTCGATCGACGCCAGCCCGAGCCAGGGGCCGCCGGCGCGCCTCGCGTCCGCGCCCTCGAGCGCGTGTCCGGCGTCGCCCAGATGCGGCAGGACCAGCGCGGCGTCCGCAAAATCCTCGGCTGCGCTCCAGTCCGTCGGCGTCACGATCGTGCACAGCCCGGCGGCGCGGGCAGCACGCAGGCCGTTGGCCGAATCCTCCAGCGCCACGCAGTCTGTCGCGCGCAGTCCCAGTTCCGACAGCGCGCGCAGGTAGGCGTCGGGCGCGGGTTTCTTGTTCGCCACCGCGTCGCCGCAGACCCTGCTCGAAAACCAGGTCCGCGCCGCGGGGCCGAGCGTCGCGTCGATCAGCGCCTCCACGTTCTGCGGCGAGGTGGTCGTCGCCAGCGCGAGCCGCACGCCGGCGCCGCGCGCCTCCGTTAACAGGCGCTCGATCCCCGGACGCAGTCCGACCCGACCTGCCGCGACCCGCTGTGCGTAGCGCCGCGTCTTGTCCGCATGCAGCGCAGGCACGCGCGCGCGATGCTGCGCTTTCTCGCTTTCGGCGAGCGGCAGCGTATCGATGAAGTGCATGATCCGCTCCTTGCCCCCGGTGACGCGCAGCAGCACGCGGTACCGCGCCGCATCCCAGCGCCAGGCGAGCCCGGCCGCTGCGAACGCGTCATTGAAGGCCGCGCAATGCGCGGCCTCGGTATCCGCCAGCGTACCGTCGACGTCGAATATCAGCGCCTTGAGACGCACGCGCCCTCCCCCCTCGTCGCGCCCGCTGCGCGACCGTCGCCTATTCCGCCTTGCCGCGGTAGATCACCATTGCCGCGCCCTGCGTCTGCCGCGCATTGTCGTAGCCGATCAGTCGCACGTGATCGTCCGGATGCGCCTTGTGGCAGGCTTCGGCCTCCGCCAGGATGCGATCGACGTCGGTCTCGCCGAACATCGGCAGCTTCCACATGTACCAGTAGGCGCCCGTGGCATGCTGCGGCTCGGTGTACTCGATCGCCGGGTTCCAGCCCCGGGCGGCAATATACGCGACCTGCGCGCGGATCTGCGCCTTGCTGAGCGTCGGCAGGTAGGAAAAGGTTTCGAACTTGCGGCTGCCGGCATCCGACAGGCGCGACTTGTACTCCAGGATGTTTGCCATCGCGTGAGTCTCCTTTGATCGCGCGCCGCCGTCAGGCCGCGGCTTTCTTGCCCGCGTCGAGCTTGTCGACGGTGTCGAACTCGAAGCGGATTTCCTTCCAGGTTTCCATCGCAGCCCTCAGCTCGGGACTGGATTTCGCCGCCTGCGTCAGGATCTCCTTGCCCTCGCGCTCCACGTCGCGGCCCTCGTTTCGCGCCTGCACGCAGGCCTCGAGCGCGACGCGGTTGGCCGCGGCCCCGGCGGCGTTGCCCCAGGGATGACCGAGCGTTCCGCCGCCGAACTGGAACACCGCATCGTCGCCGAAAATCGCAACCAGTGCGGGCATGTGCCAGACGTGGATGCCGCCCGAGGCGACGGCCAGCACGCCCGGCATCGTCCCCCAGTCCTGCTCGAAGAAGATGCCGCGCGAGCGGTCTTCCGGAATGCGGCGCTCGCGCAGCAGGTCGATCCAGCCGAGCGTCGCCTGACGGTCGCCTTCGAGCTTGCCGACCACGGTGCCGGTGTGCAGGTGATCGCCGCCCGACAGGCGCAGCGCCTTGGCCAGCACACGGAAATGTATGCCGTGGTGCGGGTTGCGGTCGATCACCGCGTGCATCGCACGGTGGATGTGCAGCAGCATGCCGTTTTCCCGGCACCAGTTGGCCAGACCGGTGTTGGCGCAGAAGCCGCCCGTCAGGTAGTCGTGCATGATGATCGGCGCGCCGAGCTCTTTGGCGAACGCCGCGCGCTTGTACATGTCCTCCGGCGTCGGCGCGGTGACGTTCAGATAGTGGCCCTTTTTCTCGCCGGTTTCCGCCTCGGCCTTCTTCACCGCCTCCATGACGAAGGCAAAGCGGTCGCGCCAGCGCATGAAGGGCTGCGAGTTGACGTTTTCGTCGTCCTTGGTGAAATCCAGCCCGCCGCGCAGGCACTCGTACACCGCGCGGCCGTAGTTCTTCGCCGACAGGCCCAGCTTGGGCTTGATGGTGCAGCCGAGCAGCGGGCGGCCGTACTTGTTCAGCTTGTCGCGCTCGACCTGGATGCCGTTCGGCGGTCCGCCACAGGTCATCACATAGGCGATCGGGAAGCGCACGTCTTCGAGCCGCAGCGCGCGGATCGCCTTGAAGCCGAACACGTTGCCGACGAGCGAGGTGAAGACGTTGACGACGGAGCCTTCCTCGAACAGGTCGATCGGGTACGCGACGAAGGCGTAGAAGCAGCTGTCATCGCCCGGCACGTCCTCGATGCGGTAAGCGCGTCCCTTGTAATGCGCAAGGTCGGTCAGCAGGTCGGTCCACACCGTGGTCCAGGTCCCGGTCGAGGATTCCGCCGCGACCGCCGCCGCGGCTTCCTCGCGCGGCACGCCGGCCTGCGGCGTAATCTTGAAGCAGGCCAGGAGATCGGTGTCCTTGACCTGGTAGTCCGGCTCCCAGTAGATGCTGCGGTATTCCTTCACGCCTGCGTCGTAGGTTTTCGCGGCCATTGCGCCTCCTTGTTCGAGGGGGTGAAGCCTAGGGCCATCAGATCATAAGCACAATTCACGATTTCTTATTGCTACTATAAGGATCAGTCGATACCTGAAAGAGCCCCGCGTGTCCCTGCGTCACATCACCCTGCGCCAGCTGGTCGTGTTCGAAGCGCTGGCGCGCCACCGCTCGTTCTCGGCCGCGGCCAAGGCACTGCATCTTACGCAGCCGGCGGTCTCGATGCAGGTCCGGCAGCTCGAGGACGCGGCCGGCGTCGCCCTCGTCGAGCGCTTCGGAAAGAGAATCGATCTCACCGAAGCCGGGGCCGAGCTCGCGCGCTGCGCGCGCGACGTCGAGGCCCGTCTCAAGGACGCCGACGATGCGCTTGCCACTATTCGTGGGCTGCGCGGCGGCACGCTCGACATCGCGGTGCTCAGCACGGCGAAGTACTTCGCGCCCCATCTGCTGGCCGAGTTTCGGCGGCGCCACCCCGACGTCAGCCTGCGCCTCGCGGTCAGCAACCGCGAAGCGGTGCTGACCGCGCTTGCCGAAAACCGCACCGATCTGGCAATCATGGGGCAGCCGCCGAAAGGACTCGAGGTGGAGGCGCAGGTATTCGCGCCGCACCCACTGGTGATCATTGCGCCGCCGGCGCACCCTCTGGCCCGCAACAAGCGCCTGCGACTCGCCGACCTGGCGAAGGAAAACATGCTGATCCGCGAGCCGGGGTCGGGCACGCGCAGCGCAATGGAACGTCTGTTCGCGCAGCAGGGTGTCCGGCTGCGCTCGAGCACCGAGATGTCGAGCAACGAAACCATCAAGCAGGCGGTGATGGCGGGGATGGGGATCGCCTTTATTTCACTGCATACGATCGGGCTCGAAGTGAAGGCCCGCCGCCTGGTGACGCTGCCGGTCGCAGGCACGCCGGTGATGCGCAACTGGCACGTGATCCATCTTGCGCGCAAGCGGCTCTCGCCGATCGCGCAGTCCTTCAAGGACTTCCTGCTCGAGGAGGGCACGGATCTCCTGCGCCGCGCGGTCGGTTTCGAAGGACGTGCAGCGCGCGCGCACAGCGGGCGGGTACACTCGGGCTCCCGATGATCGCGCTGCCGTTTCACAGTCCCGAGACCTTCGAGTACCTCGTCGCGTCGCCCGCGCCGTCCGACGCCGGGCACTGGTTCGCATTCTGTGGCGACCGGCTGCTGGTGGAGATCGGCCCGCCGAGCGGCGCGCCGAGCGATGATCTGCGCGTAGCGACGCGGCCGCAATGGGCGCGGCTGCCGTTTGGCACGTCGCCGGGGGTGGCAACCGAGTCGCTGCGCACGCTCTACCTCGGGCGGCTCGGTGAGGCGCATTGCTTCGCGGCCGAGTTTGCGGCCGACACGCCGGCGCCGGCGGGGGCAAGCTGGGAGAACCTGAGGACGCTGTTCTCGGTGCTCGACGATGCGCACTTCGGCATCGCCGGGCGCGCACTGCAGCTGGTCGACTGGGACCGCACGCATCAGTTCTGCGGGCGCTGCGGAACGCCGACTCTCGCCAAGGCAGATGAGCGCGTGCGCAGCTGCCCGTCCTGCCGGCTGTCCGCCTACCCGCGCGTTGCGCCGGCCATCATGGCGCTCATCTGCCGCGGCCGCGAGGTGCTGCTTGGCCGGGGGCCGCACTTTCCGCGCGGGATGTACAGCGCGCTGGCAGGGTTTGCCGGGCCCGGTGAGTCGCTCGAGCAGTGCCTGGCGCGCGAAGTGGCCGAGGAAGTCAACGTTTCGGTCGGTAACATCCGCTACTTCGCCAGCCAGCCCTGGCCGTTTCCGCACTCCCTGATGATCGCCTTCGTATGCGACTGGACGGGGGGCGAAATCCGGCCAGATCCGGCCGAAATCGAAGATGCGGCCTGGTTCGACGTGTTCCAATTGCCCAAGCTTCCAAGTAGAATTTCCATCGCGCGTGCCCTGATCGACGCCGTCACGGGAGAGATGAGGCGGGCGCACGGCGGCAGCGCCTAAAGCCGCCCTCGGGGCGATCGCCACGGACCACCCGGCTTTCGATTTCTGTATTTAAAGCAGCAGGTTAGCGAAAGGCGTGACCAGGAACCCCAGGTTGCGCCTTCGTGTTTTGAGGGGACCGATCATGAAGGGCATGCATCTCGTCGGCGACCTGACCGGATGCCAGTGCGCGCCCGGGACGTTGCGGGCCGGCGCCGATTTTGAGGCCAGATGCACTGATTTGGTGCGAGAGGCTGGCCTGCATGTCGTCGGGACGCGGTTTCACCAGTTCGAGGGCGGCGGGTTCACGGGCGCTGTCCTGCTGAGCGAGTCGCATGTCGCCATTCACACCTGGCCCGATCAGGCGGGTGTCACCCTCGATATCTACGTGGCTCGCGCCGAGCCCGGCACCGTCGAGCGCGCCCGGCGCCTGTTCGATGCCCTCGTTGCGCATTTCGCGCCCGCTGAGACCGCGCGCCGTGCGATCGAGCGCGGCGACCACCTGCTGATGGAATCGCTCAACGACAGCACCGGTTTCTACATCCGCGCCGATCGCCAGCTCGGCGAATGGCAGACGCGCCATCAGCGCATGGCGGTCTACGACACGCCCGCCTTCGGCAAGGTCTTTCGCCGGGACGACAGCAACGCGGTGTCCGAGCGCGAAGAGTTCGTCTATCACGAGAATCTCGTGCACCCCACCCTGTCGGCGCACAACGCCCCGCGCAACGTGCTGATCATCGGCGGCGGCGACGGCGGTGCGGCCGAGGAAGTGCTCAAGCACCCCACGGTTGAGCAGGTCACGCTGGTGGAATCCGACGACGCCGTGCTGCGCGTGGCGAAGGACCATTTCGAGAGCGTGCATCGCGGCGTGTTCGAACACCCGAAGCTGCGCGTCGTGATCCGCGATGGCCTGCAGTTCCTTCACGAAACGAAGGAAAAGTACGACTGCATCGCGCTCGACCTTTACGATGTCGATGCGGCCGGATCCGCCCAGGCGTTGTTCACCGTCGAGGCGCTGCAACGCATGCGACAGGCGCTTGCCCCCGGCGGCGCGCTGGTGCTGCATCTCGGCGCGCCGAGCGCGCAGGCCGAGCGCGTCGGCGAACTCGCGCAGCGCCTGAATAGCGTATTCCGCATCGTGCGTCCGTATACGGTGTTCGCGCCGCTCTTCGGCGCGCAATGGGCGATGGCCGTGTGCTCCGACAAGCTCGACCCCAAGGCCTACACCGCCGACGAGATCGACCGCCGCATCGAGCAGCGTCGACTGCAGGACCTGCGCTTCTTCAACGGTGAAACTCACGAGGGCGTGTTCGCATTGCCGAACTTCCTGCGCGACCTGGTCGCGCCGCCGCGCGTCAAGCTGTCGACGCGCGGGCGCCGGCTGAACGTGGTGCGCTCGGCTGCGAAGTAGTCCGCGCCGCGTCTTCGGACGCGGCCGAATCAGTGCGGGCCGATCGGCCTGCGGTCGTTGAGCGCGATCCAGCCTCGCACGACGCGGTAGACGAACCAGATTGCCGCGCCCAGCAGGATCAGAAGGCCGACGAACACGATCGCGCTCGCCAGGCCGAGCACGCCCCACAGCAGCAACCACCAGAACGTCCGGATCTGCCAGTCGAAGTGCGACTCGAGCCAGGTTCCCGCGACCTCGGGCCGCTTGAGGTAGTTGACGATGACGCCGGCGATGAGCGTCAGGCCGAAAACCAGCGACAGCGCCTGCAATGCGTAGACGACCGCCGTGAGGTCGCGCAGGCGCTTCTCGCTGTCATCGGTCGCGCCCGGCGCCGCAAGCGGCGCCTGCGCGGCATCCGTTGCCGCGGTCGGCGCGCGGCGCAGAAGTGCGTACAGGCCGAGCGCGAGCCCCGCGCCAAGCCCGATCACGGCAGCCGCAATCGCCCCGCCGAGGGCCCTGACGAGCGGCCAGGTGAAATCGGCGCCGATCGCGAGCACGAACGGCTTTGCGTCGCCCCGCGCGACGATGACATAGCGACCGGCTGCCGCAGCGTCGAACGCGACGACGGCGGTGCGCTCCACGCTGCCCCATCTCACCGTGACCGCGGCCGGCTCGGTCGCCACCGCGGCGCCATCCGGCCCCGTCACCTCGAGCCGCACGCCGTGTGGCAGGGGCGGCGGCAGGTCGAATGACCTGCCGTCGAACAGCGTACGATGCTCGTGCCACACGATGGTGCGCCCGGGCCGTTCGATCTCGACGCTCTGCGTACCGGGCGCAAGGAAGCGCGTCGGCGCCTCCTGGGTCGAGAAAAAATGCAGGACCAGCGCAGCCGCGACCAGGAGGCCTCCGAGCGCGAGCGCGCCCGCGGCGAGAAACCACCCGGTCGAGGACGATGCGCGCATGCTCATGCGCGCGCTGCCGGTTCGATGCGCGTGGCTAGCGAATCTCCTTCAGCACCCCGCGCAGGCAATCGAACAGCGCGTCGATCTGCGGCTTCTCGATGATCAGCGGCGGCGCAAGGGCAATGATGTCGCCGGTCACGCGCATGTAGGCGCCCCGCTCCCAGGCCTTCAGGTGCACCTCGAAGCCGCGCGCGCCGACCGCAGCCTCGCGCGGCGCGAGCTCGATCGCCGCAATCAGGCCGATGTTCCGGATGTCGATGACGTTGGGCAGGCCCTTCAATGCATGCGCCTGCTCCTGCCAATAGGGCTCGAGTTCTTTCACCCGCGTCAACAGGCCTTCGTCCTCGTATACCTTGAGCGTCGCGAGGCCCGCCGCGCAGGCCACGGGGTGCGCCGAGTAGGTGTAGCCGTGCGGCATCTCGATCGCGGTGTCGGGGCCGGTCTGGAACGCCTGATAGAGCGCTTCCTTCATGAACACCGCGCCCATCGGCACCGTGCCGTTGGTGATGCCCTTCGCCGTGGTGATCAGGTCGGGCGTCACCTTGAAGCGCAGTGCGGCGAACGGCTCGCCCAGCCGGCCCCAGGCGGTGATCACCTCGTCGAAGATCAGCAGGATGCCGTGGCGGTCGCAGATCTCGCGCAGGCGCTTGAGGTAGCCCACCGGCGGCACCAGCACGCCGGTCGAGCAGGCGACCGGCTCGACGATCACCGCGGCGATGGTCGACGGATCGTGCAGCTGGCAGAGCCGCTCGAGGTCATCGGCGAGCTCCGCGCCGTGCTGCGGCTCACCCTTGGAGAAGGCATTGCGCGCCAGGTCGTGCGTGTGGCGCATGTGATCGACACCGGCCAGCAGCGCACCGAAGATCTTGCGGTTGCCGACGATGCCGCCCACCGCCGTACCGCCGAAATTGACGCCGTGATAGCCGCGCTCGCGGCCGATCAGCCGCGTACGATGGCCTTCGCCGCGAACGCGGTGATAGGCGAGGGCGAGCTTCAGCGCGGTCTCGACCGACTCGGAGCCGGAATTGGTGAAAAACACCTTCGACAGGCCCTCGGGCGCGAGCGCCGCGACCTTGTCGGCGAATTCGAAGGCCAGCGGATGCCCGAGTTGGAACGGCGGCGCGAAATCGAGCGTCGCGACGCCCTTGGCGACGCCTTCGGCGATCGCCGGCCGGCAGTGACCGGCGTTCACGCACCACAGCCCGGAGGTGCCATCGATGATCTTGCGGCCCTCCGGCGTGTAGTAGTGAATGCCCTCGGCGCGCGATACCAGGCGCGGCGCTTTCTTGAACTGCCGGTTCATGCTGAACGGCATGAAGAAAGCGGAATTTTCGAGTGACTGGCCGACGGTTTCGGGGCGTGCGCGTTCGTTCATGTAAGTTCCTTTGCGTATCCGTAATGAGCGTGTTCGAACCCGGCCGCTTCAGGCGGCCTTGGCCTTGTCCCGGACGATGCCCGCGCGCGACAGCACCGCGTGCAACAGCACGTCGGCGCCGGCTGCGACGTCGGCGGGCGTCGCGTTTTCGATTTCGTTGTGGCTGATGCCGCCCTCGCAGGGCACGAACACCATCGCCGCCGGCGCGACGCGCGACACATAGACCGCGTCGTGCGCTGCGCCCGACACGATGTCGCGGTGCGAGTAGCCCAGAGCGGCGGCCGCCGCGCGCACGCTGTCGACGAGCGCCGGCGTAAATTCGGACGGCGGAAAGGTCACCACCTCCTCGAGTTGCGTCGACACGCGGCAGTCGGCTTCGATCGTCGCGAGCGCCGCCCGCAAGGCCTCGGCCATGCCGTCCAGCGTCTTTTGCCTGGCATTGCGCAGATCGATGGTCATGCGGACCTCGCCCGGCACGACGTTTCTCGAATTCGGCTGCACCCGCATCTGACCGACCGTGCCGCGCGCGGTGTCGGGGAAAGTCATCGCGATGCGATTGACCTCGAGCACCACGCGGCTCGCCGCCAGCAGCGCGTCCTTGCGCATCTCCATCGGCGTCGGCCCGGCGTGCGCGTCCTGGCCAGTGATCGTCAGATCGAACCAGCGCTGGCCGAGCGCACCCTGGACCACGCCGATCGTAGTGCCGGTCTGCTCGAGCACCGGCCCCTGTTCGATGTGCACCTCGAAGTACGCGCCGAGCGGCTGCGGCTGCGCGCGGCCCGCGTAGCCGATCGCCTCGAGCGCATCGCGCACGCTGACGCCGGCGATGTCGGTCTGCGCAAGCGCATAGTCGAGCGTGTGGACGCCGGCAAACACGCCGGAGCCCATCATCGTCGGCACGAAGCGCGAGCCCTCTTCGTTGGTCCACGCGATCACGTCGAGCGGCGCGCGCGTCGCCACACCGGCGTCGTTCAGCGACCGCACCGCTTCGAGCCCCGCCATGACGCCGTAGGCACCGTCGAATTTGCCGCCCGAGGGTTGCGAATCGAGGTGGCTGCCCATCGCGACCGGCGCTGCGCGCGGATCGGTGCCCGCACGACGCGCATACATGTTGCCGATCGCATCCACGCTGACCGACATTCCCGCCTCGCGTGCCCAGCGCGCGAACAGGTCACGGCCTTCACGATCGGTCTCGGTCAGTGTCAGACGGCGAACGCCGCCCTTCGGCGTCGCGCCGATGCGGGCAAGGTCCATAAGCGAGCGCCACAGGCGCTCGCGGTTGACGCGGGGAATCTCCATGGGCGGCCATGGTCCAGACAGGTCGATGTAAGCTTACTCCAAGGTCTTCGCGACGGCAGCCCGCCGGCTGCGAAACCCCTGCGCCGTTGAAGCTGACGTCACGTTTAAGAACCAGGAGACCCCGCCCATGCGCTCAATCGTTCCACCCGAGCTGGTCACTGCCCTGCTCGACGTCGCCGGCGTTGCCCCGGATGCCGCCCGGCCTGACGCGGCCGCCACCTGGGTCGGGGCGCAGTTGCGGGCCACACAGGCCACGTTCGACGCCCTTGCCTTCGAAGACGAGCCGGCCGGATTCGCCCTCGAGATCCGCGGGCAGGCGCGGTGACTCAGGCCGAGCTGCTCGCGCTTTCCGCAACCGGGCTCGCCGCGCAGATCCGCGCGGGGCGTGTGCGCTGCGTACAGGCGATGGAGGCGGTGCTCGCGCGCGCGGGCGAGATCCAGCCCCGGGTTAACGGTTTCATCCGCATCGACGCCGATCGCGCGCTCGGCGCCGCGCACGCGGCCGACCGTGACGCGGCCGCCGGCCGCTGGCGCGGCCCGCTGCACGGGGTGCCGATGGCGCACAAGGACATGTACTACCGTGCCGGCGAGATTTCGACCTGCGGCTCGAAGATCCTGCGCGAGCGCCCCGCGCCGCGCACCGCGAGCGCGCTGGCCCGGCTCGACGCCGCCGGCGCGATCCAGTTCGCGACGCTCAACATGTCGGAGTTCGCCTTCAACCCGGCCGGCCACAACTGGCACTTCGGACATTGCCGCAACGCCTGGCACCCGGATTACATCACCGGCGGCTCGTCTTCGGGGTCGGGCACCACCGTGGCGGCACGCGCGAATTTCGCCGCGCTCGGCTCGGACACCGGCGGCTCGATCCGGCTGCCGGCAAGCTTCTGCGGCACCGTCGGCATCATGGCCACCTACGGTCGAGTCTCGCGCGCGGGGGCGATGCCCCTGTCGCATTCGCTGGATCGCGTCGGCCCGCTGGCGCGCAGCGTCGAGGATGCTGCGCAGATTCTCGCGGTCATCGCGGGGACGGATCCAGATGACCCGACCTGCGAAACCGCGCCCGTGCCCGATTTCGTCGCAGCGCTCAAGCAATCCATCAAGGGCCTGCGTATCGGCCGGCCGACGTCCTACTTCTACGAGAATGCGGACGCCGGAATCATCGAGCGCATGGATGCATCGCTGGAGGTGTTCCGCAATCTCGGCGCGGTCGTGGTCGACGTCGACCCACGCGACCTCGCCACCGCATCGGCGGCGTGGTCGATTGTCGCTGCTTCGGAAGCTGCCGCGCTGCACTCGAACTGGCTGAGCCAGCGGCCGCAGGACTACTCCGAGCAGCTGCGTACGCGCCTCGCGCAGGGTCTCGCGATTCCGGCGGCGGCGTACGTCAACGCGCAGCGCCTGCGGGGTCCCGCGCTGCGCGCATTCTGTGACGCGGTGTTTTCCAAGTGCGACGTGCTGCACGCGCCGACGGTCGATTTCGCCACGCCGACGATCGCCGAGACCGAGGTCGGCGACAGCCCGGAAATGATGGTCGTGCTCGGACGCATCACCCGGCTCACGCGGCCGATCAGCTTCCTCGGCCTGCCTGCGCTCGCGGTCCCCGCCGGCTTCCTGCCGAACGGCCTGCCGACGGCGATGCAGCTCGTCGGCCGCCCGTTCGACGAGTCCACGCTCTTCGCGCTGGGCCACGCCTACCAGGGCGCGACCGACTGGCAGCTGCGCGCGCCTGCGATCTAGGGCTCGCGAATCGTCCAGCGATAAAGCGGATTGCCGTGCACGGTGGTCTGCGCGTCGGGCATCCAGTCGCCCATGTCGAAGCGATGCGAGACGACGCGTGCGCCCGGCCGGAGCTGGGCCTGCAGCCGCGGTCGCAGCTCGAGATTCAGCTCGCGAAACAGAAACAGGGTGACCACGCTGGCCTCGCGCAGGTCGGCTTCGAGCGCATCGCCCTGACGGATCTCCACCAGCCGTTCGACGCCGGCACGCCGCACGTTGGCGCGCGCGATCTCGACCATGCGCGGATTGATCTCGATACCGACCGCGCGGATGCCGAATCGCTGTGCGGCGGCGATCGGAATGCGTCCGTCGCCCGCGCCGAGGTCGTAGAGCACGTCCCCGGCTCGCACGCCCGCGAGGTCGAACATGCCGTCGACCACCGCGGGCGGCGTCGGCAGGAAAATGACGTTCGCGTCGAGCGGGTCGAGCGGCGGTGCCTCGTCCGCCGCCGCCGCAGGCGCGAGCGCGGCGCCGATCAGCACCGCGCCCGCGAGTGCGATCAGCCGCGCCAGGCGACGACCTTCTGGCGCTGCTCGCCGAGACCCTGGATGCCGAGCGTCATGACGTCGCCCGGCTTGAGGTAGACCGGATTCGGCTTGATGCCGAGGCCTACCCCCGGCGGCGTGCCGGTGGTGACGATATCGCCCGGCAGCAAGGTCATGTACTCGCTCAGGTGCGAGACCAGCGTCGCCACGTCGAAGATCATGGTGCGGGTGTTGCCGCTCTGCATGCGCTTGCCGTTGACGTCGAGCCACATGTCGAGCGCCTGCGGATCCGGAATCTCGTCGGACGTGACCAGCCACGGCCCGATCGGGCCGGCGGTGTCGAAGCCCTTGCCCTTGTCCCATTGGTTGGTGGCGAACTGGAAGGCACGCTCCGAGACGTCGTTCACCACGCAATAGCCGGCGATGTGCTTGAGCGCGTCCTCCTTCTTGACGTACTGCGCTTTCGTGCCGATGACGAACGCGAGCTCGACCTCCCAGTCGAGCCGGGTCGAGTGCTTCGGCTGCATGACGTCGTCGTCCGGTCCGCTGATGCAAGTGGTCGCCTTCATGAACACGATCGGCTCGGGCGGAATCGGCGAGCCGGTCTCCTTGGCGTGGTCCGAAAAATTCAGCCCGATGGCGACAAACTTGCCGATGCCGACGTACGGCACGCCGAGCCGCGGTTCGCCCTTCACCAGCGGCAGCGACTCGGGCTTGAGCTTGGCAAGCCGCTTCAAACCCTGCGGCGAGATCTCCTCCGGACCGATCTGCGGCACCACCTTGGACAGGTCGCGCAGTTTGCCCGCGGCGTCGATCATGCCGGGTTTCTCGAAGCCGTTTCTTCCATAGCGGCAGAGCTTCATATCGTCATCCCTCCATCAATTGCGTACGCGTTACCGGTAGCGAACAGCGACTCGTCGCTCGCCAGAAAAACCAGAATCCCGACCATGTCGTCGACCGTGCCGAGCTTGCCCATCGGCTGGCGGGCGATGAAGTCCTTGCGCGCCTGCACCGCATCGGCGAAGGCGTTGATGCGCTCGCCGAGCGAGGGCGTGTCGACGGTGCCGGGGCAGATGGCGTTGCAGCGGATCCCGTGGCGCACGTAATCCGCCGCGATCGCCTTGGTCAGGCCGATCACCGCCGCCTTGGTGGCGCCGTAGACGAAGCGGTTCGGCAGACCCTTGATCGACGAGGCGACCGACGCCATGTTGATGATCGATCCGCCGCCCTTTTTCAGCATGCCGGGCAGGAAAGCGCGCGCCACCAGGTACATCGAGCGCACGTTGATGTTGAAGCTGAAGTCCCAGTCCTTCGGCGTGCAGTCGAGGATCGTGCCGTGATGCACGAAGCCCGCGCAGTTGAACAGCACATCGATGTCGCCGACCTCCGCCGCCACGCGCGCGATCGCCCCTTCGTCGGTGGCGTCGAGCTGACGCGTGCGGATGCCGTCGTGGCCCTCGAGCTCGGCGATCGTCTTGGAATTCAGGTCCGTTGCCCAGACGGTCGCGCCCTCGCGCGCAAAGGCGAGCGCCGCGCCGCGCCCGATGCCCTGTCCGCCCGCGGTGACAAACGCGACCTTGCCTTCGAGCCGACCCGCCATCGCCGCACCTCCCCCTGGGTAAGGCGCGCGATTATAACGACCGCTCAACGGCGTGTCGAAGGCTGCAGGCTGCGGCCACAGCCGGACACGCCACCGAAGCGGTTGACCTGAGTCAATACGCGGAAGGGTCGGCGGCGTATCCATAGTTGGTAGCGGCGTGGAGATCACGCCGGCAAACGGAGTGGCCCGTGAAACCTGTCTTCGCGTTCGCGGACGAACTGGGTCCTGCGAAGGTCATTCACGTGCACAACCCTGCAGTCGGCCTCCAGGGCGTGCTGGTCGTCGACAATGTCGCCACCGGCCCCTCGATCGGCGGGCTGCGCATGGCCCCGGACGCGACCACCGAGGAATGTGCGCGGCTTGCGCGCGCCATGACGCTGAAGAATGCCGCGGCGGGCCTGCCGCACGGTGGCGGCAAGTCGGTCATCTGGGGCGATCCGAAGATGTCGCGCGGTGAAAAAGAGCGCCTGGTGCGCGCGTTCGCCTGTGCGCTGCGCGGCGTCGACGACTACATCTTCGGCCCCGACATGGGGACCGATGAAACCTGCATGGCCTGGGTACGCGACGAGATCGGTCGTTCGGTCGGTCTGCCGCGCGAAGTCGGTGGCATCCCGCTCGACGCGATCGGAGCCACCGGTTGGGGCATCCGTCACGCGGCCGAGGTGGCGTTGCGCTATTGCGATTTCGCGCTCAAGGGCGCACGCGTCGCGGTGCAGGGCTTCGGTGCCGTTGGACAGCACGCCGCGCGCTTTCTCGCGGCCGAGGGCGCGGTGCTGGTCGCGGCGGCCGATTCGGGCGGCACGCTGGTTGCCGCCGCGGGCCTCGATATCGAAGCCTTGGCGCGCCTCAAGGCGGCCGGCCAGTCGGTGTGCGCGCACCCGCAGGGCGACAAACGCCCGCGCGAGGCCGTGATCGAGGTCGAGTGCGACATCTGGATCCCGGCTGCGCGCCCCGACGTGATTCACGAGGGCAATGTCGATCGCCTGCGGACCCGGCTGATCCTTGAAGGCGCCAACATTCCCATCACAGCGCAGGCCGAGCAACGCCTGCACGACAAGGGCGTGCTGTGCGTGCCCGACTTCATCGCCAACGCCGGCGGCGTCATCTGCGCGGCCACCGAATATCGCGGCGCGGGCGAGACGGAAGCGCTCGCCATCATCGAAGACAAGCTGCGCAGCAATACCGCGGCCGTGCTCGAGCGCGCGGCGCGCGACGCGATGCCGCCGCGCGCGGCGGCGATGGCGCTCGCGGTCGAGCGCGTGCAGGGCGCCATGCAACTGCGCCGCTGGTCGCTGTATCGCTAGGCGTCGACCATGTATCGCATCCGGTTTCACGGTCGCGGCGGTCAGGGCATGAAGACCGCATCCCGCATTCTCGGCAGCGCGTTCTTTCGTGAGGGCTATGAGGTGCAGGACGCGCCGCGTTACGGCGCGGAGCGGCGCGGCGCGCCCATCTTCGCGTACGTGCGCGCGGCGCAACGGCCGATCCACGAGCGCGGCGGTATCGCGCAACCCGACCTGGTCGTCGTTGCCGATGAAACGCTGACGCCGATCCCGGCGGCCGGTGTGCTCGCGGGTGTGTCGGCCCGCACCGTTTTGCTCATCAATAGCGCGGAATCCGAAGACGCCTGGAAAGCGCGCCTGAACTATGCCGGCCGCATTGTCCGACTGCCCGGCGGCGGCGAAACACGCGAGCGCGCGGAGACCGCAACCATCGGCGCGATCTGCGCGGGGGCGGCGGCACGCCTCGTCGGCCGGATCTCTCGCGAAGCGCTCGCGCTCGCAGTCGATGACGAAATTGCGGCCTTGGGAAGGGAGGCGGCCGAGAAAAGTCGCGAGCGTGCGCTCGCCGCATTTGACGCCCTCGACTTCGCAGAGGGCTGCGTGATGGAAGGCGAGGCGCACGACGCGCGCGGCTACGCGGCGCCGGAATGGGTCGAGCTCGCGGCCGAAGCCGCGCTGGCCGCGGCGCCCGACATTCGTGCCGTGGCGACGAGCGTCGAAGTGCGCACCGGACTGTGGCGCACCCTGCGTCCGGTCATCGACTACGATCATTGCAAAGGCTGCAGCTGGGTGTGCAGCACGCTGTGCCCGGACAGCGCGATTCAGGTCGACGCCGAGGGCGCACCGCGCATCGACTACGACCACTGCAAGGGCTGTCTGGTCTGCGTCGCGGTCTGCCCGCCGCACGCGATCCGCGCGCTACCCGAGAAGGACGTGCAGCAGGCACAGGAGGCGACCGCATGACGCGCGTATTGCTCACCGGCAACGGTGCGGCGGCCTGGGGCGCACGGCTCGCCCGCGTCGACTACGTTCCTGCGTTTCCGATCACGCCGCAGACCGAGATCATCGAGACGCTCGCGCGCTGGTACGACACGGGCGAGATGCGGGGACGGCTGACGCTGCTCGAGTCCGAGCACTCGATGATCACCGCGGCCGGCGCAGCCGCTGCAACCGGGGTGCGCGTGTTCAGCGCGACCTCGAGCCAGGGCCTGCTCTACGGCATGGAGATGATCTACACGGTCGCCGGCTGGCGCGTGCCCTTCGTCCTGGTGAACGTGTCGCGCGGTCTGGCCAGCCCGATCACGCTCGAGTCCGACCACAACGACCTGCTCGCGGCACGCGACTCAGGCTTTCTCGCCATTGTCTGCGCGACCTGCCAGGAAGTGCTCGACTCGGTGCTGCTCGCCTACCGCCTGGGCGAGGATCCCCGCGTACGCCTGCCCGTGATCGTCAACCTGGACGGCTTCACCCTGTCGTTCACGCGCGAGCCGGTCGAAATTCCAGAAGCGGCGCGCGCCGCAGACTTCCTGCCCGCGTTTGACCCGCAGGGCATCAGCTTCCGCGCCTCGCAACCCAGCAGCCAGGCGGTCGCCGTGCTCGGTGGCACGCCGTATTCGTACTTCCGTTACGAGACGCATCTCGCTGCGCTCAATGCGCTGCCGGTCTACGACGAAATCGCGGGCGCGTTCGAACAATGCTTCGGGCGCGCGCATCCCGCGGTCGAGACCTATCGCGCCGACGACGCCGACGTGGTGTTCTTCATGATGGGCGCCTTCGCCACCAAGGCCAAGGCGGCGGTCGACGGCTTGCGCGAGGCGGGCGAACGCGTCGGTCTGCTGCGCCTGCGCCTGCTGCGCCCGTTCCCCGAAGCGCGCCTGCGCGCGCTGCTGGCGGGCACGCGCGGGGTCGCGGTGATCGACCAGAACCTGTCCAACGGCAAGGGTGGCGTGCTCCACACCGAGCTGGCCTCTGCGCTGTACGGCATGCGCGATGCGCCGCTGCTTGCCAGCTTCGTTGGCGGACTCGGCGGGCGCGACATTGGCGCCGAGGAGTTCTACGAGATGGCGGCGGTCACCCGGCGCGCAGCGCAAGGCGGCGTGGCGCCTGCGCCCCGGCTGCTCTATACGGCGACCGAGCTGCGCGAAATGCGAAAGCTGCAGGCCGTGGCTGCGGTGGAGCGCCTGGAGACCGGGGGTGGGCAATGAGCGAGCACGTCATCCAGCGCATGAAGGACCTGCCTTCGACCCATCTGCTCGGCTCGGGCACGCCGATGTGCGCCGGCTGCGGCGGGCTCGGGGCGCTGCACGAGATTTACGACCTCCTCGGAACGCGGACGGTGTTCGTCAACGCCGCCGGCTGCATGACCCTGCTGTCGGTCTATCCCTTCACGCCGTTCCGCGGCTCCTGGCTCTACACCGCGATGGCGTCCGCGCCCGCCGGCGCGCAGGGCGTGCGCGATGCGCTCGACATCCTGCTCGAGCACAAGCGCATCCCGCCCGAGGACGATCTCTCGACGGTCGTCCTCACCGGTGACGGCGCCGCGTACGGCATGGGACTGTCGGCGACCTCGGGCGCGATCGAGCGCGGGCTCGATTTCCTCTACCTCTGCTACGACAACGAGGGCTACGGCAATACCGGCCAGCAGTTCTCGGGTGCCACGCCGCACGCGGCGCGCACCTCGACCAGCGCCGGTGCGCGCGGCTACAGCGGAGAGAAAAAGGACCTGTTCTCGATCTGGACCGCGCACCGGCCCGTCTATGCCGCGACCGTAATCGGTGCCGAGCCGCTCGACCTGGCGAAGAAGATCGAAAAGGCGAAGCGCCTGACGGGTCCCCGGCTGGTGCTGGCGCTCGCGCCGTGCCCGACGGGCTGGGATTTCGATCCTCAGCAGACGGTCGAGATCGGGCGGCTCGCGGTACGCACCGGCATCTGGCCGCTGAAGGAATACCTCGACGGCAAGGTCGTTCACACCCGCGTTCCGCACCCGCGCCAGCCGGTCGAGGACTATCTGAAGACCCAGGGGCGCTTCCGCCACCTGTTCGAACCGGCGCGCAACGAGGCGCTGCTCGGCGAAATCCAGGCGCGGGTCGACGCCTACTGGGCGAACGTCGAGTAGCGCATGAACGCGCCGGCGCAAAGCTACCGGCATCGCGGCGGCGAGTCCCCGCTGCTCGGCGCGACCATCCCGCAGCACTTCGCGACGGTCGTCGCGCGCTTCGCCGAGCGCGAGGCGGTCGTCGCCCTGCCGCAGCAGCGCCGACTGAGCTATCGGGCGTTCTCCGAGGCCGTCGACGAACTGGCGCGCGGACTCGCCGGCCTGGGCTTCGTGCGCGGGGCGCGCATCGGCGTGTGGTCGACCAACAACGTCGAGTGGTTGCTGCTGCAGATGGCCACCGCACGCATCGGCGCGGTGCTGGTCAACATCAATCCGGCGAACCGGACGCGCGAGCTCGGCTACGCGCTGCAGCGCTCGGAGGTGCAGGGCCTGTTCCTCATCCCGCGCTTTCGCTCGAGCGATTACGTCGCCATGGTGCTCGAGCTGATCCCCGAGCTCCGCAAAGCGCGCGCCCAACTGGAAAGCGCGGCGTTTCCGCATCTGCGCAAGGTCATCGTCTACGACCCCGCCGCACCGCGCGAGACGCAGCGTCCGGCCGACGGGTTCGTCACCTGGCAGGCGCTCATCGCCGCAGCGGACGCCGTATCGCCCGAGCAGCTCGACGCGCTCAGCGCATCGCTCGACCGCGACGATCCGATCAACATTCAGTACACCTCGGGCACCACCGGCTTTCCCAAGGCCGTGGTGCTCACGCACCACAACCTCCTCAACAACGCCTATTTCACTGCCCGCGCAATGCGCTTTACCGAGGCCGACCGGCTGTGCATTCCGGTGCCGTTCTATCACTGCTTCGGCATGGTGCTCGCCAACCTGGTGTGCTTTTCGGTCGGCGCCTGCGCCGTGGTGCCGAGCGAGCACTTCGACCCCGAAGCCTGTCTGCGCGCGGTGCAGGACGCGCGCTGCACCGCGATCCATGGCGTGCCGACGATGTTCATCGCGCAGCTCGAGCACCCACGCTTCGCCCAGTTCGACGTCGGCAGCCTGCGCACCGGCATCATGGCCGGCGCGCCCTGCCCGCCGGCGCTCATGAAGCGCGTGATGCAGGAAATGCACTGTCGCGAAATCCTCATCGGCTACGGCCAGACCGAGGCCTCGCCGCTCACGCATCTCACCTCGCACGACGACAGCCTCGAGCGGCGCACCGAGACCGTGGGCACCAATCTGCCGCACCAGGAAGTCAAGGTGATCGACGTGAAAAGCGGCGCCACCCTGCCCTGCGGCGCGGTGGGCGAGGTCTGCTTTCGCGGCTATCACGTCATGCAGGGCTACTACGGCGACGCCGAAGCCACGCGCAAGACGGTCGACCCCAGCGGCTGGCTGCACAGCGGCGACCTCGGCACGATGGACGCAGACGGCTACCTGCGCATCACCGGGCGGCTCAAGGAGATGATCATCCGCGGCGGCGAGAATATTTATCCGGCCGAGATCGAGGAGTTCCTCTTTTCGCATCCCAAGATCGCGCAGGTCGGCGTGTTCGGCATTCCCGATGAACGCTATGGCGAAAGCGTCATGGCCTGGGTGCAGCTGCACGCGGGCGCGCAGGCCACCGAAGACGAGATTCGCGAGTACTGCAAGGGCAAGATCGCCCACTTCAAGATCCCGCAGCAGGTCTGGTTCGTCGACGAATTTCCGATGACCGTCACCGGCAAGCTGCAGAAATTCCGCATGCGCGAGCAGGCGCTCGAGAAGCTGAAGGCCGCATAGGGCCGCGAACGTCGATTGCCGGGTCGCGAGATCTTCCTTTAGACTCGTTCGCCTGCCCTGCGCGCAGGCGTCGCGCGGGCGCCACCACCAGGAGGAGGGGGCTTGAACCAGCTCGATTTCAAGGGCCGCACGGCGATCGTGACCGGCGGCGCGCAGGGCATCGGCCTTGCCATCACGCAGCGCCTGATCGCCTCCGGGGCCACGGTGCGCATCTGGGACCGCGACGACAGGCTGCTCGCCAAGAGCATTGCCGCGATCGGCAGCCAGGCGAGCGGCGACGCGCTCGACGTGACCGATCCCGCGGCCGTCGAACGCGGCGCGAAGACGGCGCTCGAGGCGCTTGGCCGCATCGACGTGCTGGTCAACAACGCCGGCATCGCCGGGCTCAACAAGCCGACGGTCGACTATCCGATCGACGAATGGGAGCGCGTGCTGCGCATCAACCTGACGAGCCAGTTCCTCTGCTGCCGCGCGGTCGCGCCGCAGATGGTAAAAGCCGGCTACGGCCGCATCGTCAACATCGCCTCGATCGCCGGCAAGGAGGGCAATCCGAACGCGGTGGCCTACAGCGCCTCGAAGGCGGGCGTCATCGCGCTCACCAAGTCGCTCGGCAAGGAGCTCGCGCAGAGCGGCGTGCTGGTCAACTGCGTCACACCGGCGGCCGCGAAGACGGCGATTTTCGACCAGATGACCGAGACGCACATCAACTTCATGCTCTCCAAGATCCCGATGGGCCGCTTCGTGACGGTCGACGAGATCGCTTCGCTGGTGTGCTGGCTCGCCTCCACGGATTGCGCGTTTTCCACCGGCGGCGTATTCGACATTTCCGGCGGTCGCGCCACTTACTGAGATCACCATGGCAAAGAAAAAGGCGAAGAAACCCGTTCCGCAGCGCTCGATTCAATGGTTCGGGCGCCAGGACATCTACGGCTTCCTCTACCGCTCCTGGGTGAAGAACCGCGGCGTGCCGCAGGACCAGTTCGACGGCCGGCCGGTGATCGGCATCTGCAACACCTACTCGGAGCTGGTGCCCTGCAACTCGCACTTTCGCACCCTCGCCGAGCACGTGCGGGCCGGCATCCTCGAGGCCGGCGGGTTCCCGGTCGAGTTTCCGGTGATGTCGCTCGGCGAGACGCTGTTGCGGCCCACCGCCATGCTGTATCGCAACCTGGCGAGCATGGACGTCGAGGAATCGATCCGCGCCAACCCGCTCGACGGCGTGATCCTGCTGGTCGGCTGCGACAAGACGACGCCCGCGCTGCTGATGGGCGCTGCGAGCGTCGACCTGCCGACCATCGCCGTCTCCGGCGGGCCGATGCTCTCGGGCAAGTACCGCGGCAAAGACATCGGCTCGGGCACCAACACCTGGTCGATGTCGGAAGACCTGCGCGCCGGCCGCATCACGCTCGAGGACTTCCACGAAGCGGAGTCCTGCATGCACCGCTCGCACGGCCACTGCATGACCATGGGCACGGCCTCGACCATGGCGTCGATGGTCGAGTCGCTCGGCATCGGCATGCCGGGCAACGCCGCGATCCCGGCGGTGGATGCGCGCCGTAACGTCCTCGCGCGCATGGCCGGACGGCGCATCGTCGACATGGTGAAGGAACAGCTCCTCATGTCGAAGGTCCTCACCCGGCAGAACTTCCTCAACGCGATCCGCACCAACGCCGCGATCGGCGGCTCGACCAACGCCGTGATCCACCTGATCGCGGTGGCGCGGCGCCTCGGCGTCAAGCTGGACCTCGAAGACTGGGACCGCTACGGGCGCGGGGTGCACACGCTCGTCAACCTCATGCCCTCGGGCAAGTACCTGATGGAGGATTTCTACTATGCCGGCGGGCTGCCGGCGGTGCTGCGCGAGCTCGGCCGCGCGGGCAAGCTCTACAAGGACGCGCTGACGGTCAACGGCAAGACCCTCTGGGAGAACAATCGCAGCGCGCCGTGCTGGAATCGCGACGTCATCCACAGTTTCGACAAGCCGTTCAAGAAGAACACCGGCATTGCCGTGCTGCGCGGCAACCTGTGCCCGGATGGCGCGATCATCAAGCCTTCTGCGGCGACGCCGAAGCTGATGAAGCACCGCGGCCGCGCGGTCGTGTTCAAGAGCATCGAGGAATTCCATCGCCGCATCGACGATCCCAAGCTCAAGATCGACGCCAACTCGGTGATGGTGCTGCAGAACTGCGGCCCGAAGGGCTATCCGGGCATGGCCGAGGTCGGCAACATGCCGCTGCCGCCACGGCTGCTCAAGAAAGGCATCACCGACATGGTGCGCATCTCGGACGCGCGCATGAGCGGCACCGCCTACGGCACGGTGATCCTGCACGTTGCGCCCGAAGCGGCTGCCGGCGGCACGCTCGCGCTGGTCCGGGAGGGCGACGAAATCGAGCTCGACGTCGCCAAGCGCAGGCTCGAGCTGCTGGTTGACGATGCCGAGCTGGCACGGCGGCGCGCGCGCTGGAAGCCACCCGCCGCACCGCTGCAGCGCGGCTACTGGAAGCTGTACTTCGATCACGTCGGGCAGGCGAACGAGGGTGCCGATCTGGATTTCCTGGTCGGCAAGAGCGGCTCGTTCGTGCCTCGCGACAACCACTAAAAGTAGGAGGACGCCATGCTTCAGGCGGCTGATCTGACGATTCGGCTTCACGCCAACGACGACGTCGTCATCGCACGCGGCGAGATTGCGGCCGACACCGTGCTGACGCGCGAGAACAATGTGCGCGTGGCGGGCAAGATTCCGGCGGGTCACAAAATCGCGGTGCGCCCGGTCGAGGCCGGCAAGCCGGTCAAGCGCTACGACCAGATCATCGGCTTCGCCACCCGGCCGATCAAGCCGGGCGAGCACGTGCACGTGCACAACCTGGCGATGGGCGACTTCGAGCGCGACTACGCGTACTGCAAGGACGTCAAGCCGACCGAGATGATCGCGCCGCAGGCGACCTTCGAGGGCATCGTGCGGCCGGACGGTCGCATCGCGACGCGCAACTACATCGGCATCCTGACCAGCGTCAACTGCTCGGCGACCGTGGCACGCATGGTGGCCGACCACTTCCGCAACAATCTGCAGGACTACCCCAATGTCGACGGCGTGGTCGCGCTGACGCACAAAACGGGCTGCGGCATGGCGAGCGAAGGCGAGCCGATGGACATGCTGCACCGGACGATCACCGGCTACGCCCAGCACCCGAATTTCTTCGCCGTGCTGAACCTTGGCCTCGGCTGCGAGGCGAACCAGATCAACTTCTGGCTCAACGCCGCCAAGCTGAAGATCAACGACAAGCTGCAGGCCTTCACCATCCAGGAAAAGGGCGGCACGACGAAGACCGTGCGCGAGGGCATCGCGCGGGTGAAGGACTGGCTGTCGGAGGCAAACAAGATCGAGCGCCGCACGGTGCCGGCGAGCCACCTGATCCTGGGTCTGGAATGCGGCGGATCGGACGGCTATTCGGGCATCAGCGCGAACCCCGCGCTCGGCGCGGCAGCCGACCTGCTGGTGCGCCACGGTGGCACCGCGATCCTGTCCGAGACGCCCGAGATCTACGGTGCCGAGCACCTGCTCACGCGGCGTGCCATCTCGCGCGAGGTCGGTGAAAAGCTGATCCGCCGCATCCGCTGGTGGGAGGACTACACGCAGCGCAACGGCAACGAGATGAACAACAATCCGTCGCCGGGTAACAAGGCCGGCGGACTGACGACGATCCTGGAAAAATCGCTTGGCGCCGCCGCCAAGGGCGGCACGACGAACCTGGTCGATGTCTACGAGTACGCGGAAAAGGTGTCCGCCAAAGGATTCGTTTTCATGGACACCCCGGGCTACGACCCGGTGTCGGTGACCGGCCACGTCGCCGGCGGCGCCAACGTGGTGTGCTTCACCACCGGCCGTGGCTCGGTCTACGGCTGCAAGCCCTCGCCCTCGCTCAAGCTGGCCACCAACTCGCGCCTTTACAACCACATGGAAGAAGACATGGACGTGAACTGCGGCACCGTGGTCGACGGCTCGGAGAGCGTGGAGGCCGTAGGTGAACGCATCTTCCGCCTGATCCTCGAGACGGCCTCGGGCAGGCGCAGCAAATCGGAGTTGCTCGGGTTCGGCGAGGACGAGTTCGCACCCTGGGTCATCGGCGCGACGATGTAAGCGTTAAGTGGACGTGACGTCCCTATGACGGAGCGCTCCATGAAAGCCCTTCTCTTCGCGGCCTGCGCCGCCCTGCTCGCCGCGCAGGTCCACGCGGCGAAACCGAAGAAGCCTGCGTTCTACGGCGCGATCGCCTACCACCGCGACTCGCACAGCTGGGGAACGAGCCACGAGGCCCAAACGGCGCGCGACGCCAAGGTCGGCGCGCTGCAGCGCTGCGGCGACAGGCGCTGCGAAGTGGTCCTCGACATCCGCAACGGCTGTGGGGCGCTGGCCGATGGGCCGAAGCGCTACGCCGCGGCACCCGGCGCGACGCGCGACGAGGCACAGACCAAGGCGCTGCGCAAATGCGGCGGCGACGCCTGTCGCATCGTCGCCTGGTCTTGCACCCGGTAGGCACCGGCGCCGGACGCATGACGACCTTGCTGGAGCACCTGCCTGAGCTCGCCATCGCGCTGGCGCTCGCCTGGGGCAGCGGGGTGCGCGTCTACGTGGTGCTGTTTGTCCTCGGCCTGGCCGGGGCGCTCGACTGGATCGAACTGCCCGCGCATCTCGCATTGCTCGAGCATCCGCTGGTGCTCGCCGCAAGCGGCCTGATGACCTGCGTCGAGTTCTTTGCCGACAAGCTGCCGTGGCTCGATTCGGTCTGGGACGCGGTGCACACCTTCATCCGCATCCCCGCGGGCGCCGCGCTCGCCGCCGCGATGTTCGAGGATTCGGGTGCGGCAGTGGCACTCGCCGCGGCGATTCTCGGCGGCACGGTCGCCGCGGGCGCACATTTCACCAAGGCCGGTACGCGTGCGGCGATCAACATCTCGCCCGAGCCGTTCAGCAACTGGGCGATGTCGCTTTCCGAGGATCTTGCGGTGCCGCTCGCGCTGTGGCTCGCATTCGCCAAGCCGCTGCTGCTGATCGGGCTCGTGCTGCTGTTCTTCCTCGCGGCCGCGCTCGGCGCGCGCTGGCTGTGGCGCGCGGCGC
>Ga0209536_100000122_pt1 | contig 112847 bp, 103 predicted proteins | sample DeeMarSeWOR28_12_FD_187461 | JGI IMG/M metagenome (GOLD analysis project Ga0209536, IMG submission 187461) | Marine sediment microbial communities from White Oak River estuary, North Carolina - WOR-2-8_12 (SPAdes) (version 2) | ecosystem: Environmental > Aquatic > Marine > Intertidal zone >...
GGTTGTTCGCCAGCTTTCAGGGATTTGTCAGTCCCGAGAGTTTCATTCTGCTCGAGTCGATCATGGTTTTGTGCATGGTCGTGCTCGGCGGCATGGGCCATGTCTCGGGGGTCGTCGTCGGCGCCTTGTTGCTCGCGGTGCTTCCGGAGGTGCTGCGCTCGACAGCGTCTCCGGTACAGGAACAGCTATTTGGCAAAGTGCTGGTCGATCCCGAGAGTCTGCGCATGTTGTTGTTCGGGCTGGCGCTAATACTGGTGATGCTGTTGCGTCCCACGGGATTGTGGCCTTCACCAATTCGCAAGCGCGAGTTCGCGCAAACCAAAGAATGACAGTCGCTACCCGCACCCTGCTCGAGGCACGTCACATCGGCAAGCGCTTTGGAGGCCTCGAAGCGCTGTCCAATGTGTCGCTGTCGATAGGCCAGGGCGACATATACGGCCTGATCGGGCCAAACGGAGCAGGTAAAACCACCCTGTTCAATGTGCTCACCGGTTTGTATCGACCGGATGCGGGGCAGTTCCGCTTCGATGGGCACGACCTGATCGGAGTCAAGCCGTATCGCGTCGTGCTGCACGGAATGGCACGCACGTTCCAGAACATCCGCCTGTTTCAGAATATGACGGCGATCGAGAATGTCATGGTGGGGCGCCATGCGCGCACCCGTGCCGGCGCGCTCGGCGCAATCTTGCGGGGCAAGCGAACGCGCGAGGAGGAGAAAGAGATTCGCGTGCGCTCCAAGGAATTGCTCGATTATGTCGGCATTGGCGCGCACGCGAACGCGTTGGCGAAGAACCTTTCATACGGGGACCAGCGGCGACTTGAAATCGCACGTGCGCTTGCCACGGAACCCAAGCTTCTGGCGCTCGATGAACCGGCCGCAGGCATGAACGCGACCGAAACATCCGGACTGCGCGATCTGCTCTCGCGTATCCGTGGTGACGGGGTGACGATTCTGCTCATCGAGCACGACGTCAAGCTGGTAATGGGCCTGTGCGACCGCGTCGCCGTTCTCGATTACGGAAAGAAGATCGCCGAAGGTTCGCCCGGTGAAGTGCAGAAGGATCCCAAAGTGATACAAGCCTATCTCGGTGGCGACCTGCCATGAGTATGCTCCAAGTCAGGCAGCTGAAGGTTTCCTATGGCGGCATCAACGCCGTAAAAGGCATCGATCTGCATGTCGAAGCCGGCGAGATGGTGGCGCTGATCGGAGCCAATGGCGCCGGCAAGACGACTACGCTCAAGGCGATCAGTGGGTTGCTGCGCCACGGCGGAAATGTGCGTTACAACGGCGAGGACGTATCGCGTCGCCCGGCTTATCAGTTGGTCGAACTCGGGATCGCTCTGGTGCCGGAGGGTCGCGGCGTGTTCGGCCGGCTGACAGTTGAAGAAAACCTGCGCATGGGTGCTTACGTCATCAACGACCGCTCACTGATACGGGCCGAGGTGGATCGCATCTATCAGCTATTTCCGCGTCTGAAGGAAAGGCGAAGCCAGACGGCGGGAACGCTCTCGGGCGGCGAGCAGCAGATGCTGGCGATTGGCCGTGCCTTGATGAGCCAACCCAAGCTGCTGTTGCTGGACGAACCTTCGATGGGCCTGGCGCCGCTGCTGGTGGAGAAGATTTTTGAGGTGGTACGGCAGATATCGGAAAACGGCGTCACCATACTGCTCGTTGAACAGAATGCGCGCCTGGCGCTTGCCGTGAGCAGTCGTGGTTACGTGATGGAGAGCGGAACGGTGACGCTCGAGGGTGCGTCGGCGAATCTGCTCGACGATCCCCAGGTACGGCAGGCCTATCTGGGCGAATAGCCCGGGCCGATGTCTCGAAACGCGTTGACCGGGAAGCCGGCGGTCGACTGCGCCGAAAAAAAAAGCCAGCACCATGGGTGCTGGCCAAAAACAACTCCGCTTGCAGGAGACATCTCTCCGCTAGTGAGCCCGTGAACACCACGCCATGAAGCGTGATTACAGGCCACTACCGGCATGTCTTACTTTCGCAAGCTGCATGCCAGATTTTGTGTGGTGATCTAAGCGGCTGAATCGGCATGGTTTCGACTTTCGCGTGCGGCGGTACTGTGCGCGAAAACCTGACTGATCGGGGCACACGTGTTCACTGGATGCAGTGTGTCCGGCCAACGAAGCCCGGAAGTATGAAACGCACAATTTTCGTGTGCGCGCAGGCCCTAGATCCAATCCTTGCCGGTGAGGAATTCTTCGTACAAACGAGCCTCGGGAGATCCCGGGTCCGGCTTCCAGTCGTAACGCCACTTCACGATCGGCGGCAGCGACATCAGTATTGATTCGGTCCTGCCGCCGGATTGCAGGCCGAACAATGTACCGCGATCGAACACCAGGTTGAACTCGACGTAGCGCCCGCGCCGGTAAGCCTGGAAATCGCGCTCACGCTCCCCGTATCCGTGATCGCGTCGCCGCGTCACGATCGGCTCATAGGCTCTCAGGAAGTGGTCACCCACGCTGCGCACCATCGCGAAGCTGGCGTCGAATCCGGGCGCGGAGACATCGTCGAAAAATATTCCGCCGATACCGCGTGGTTCGTCACGGTGTTTCAGATAGAAATACCTGTCGCACCATTCCTTGTATTCCCGGTGCGTGTCCTTGCCAAGGGCTGCCAGCGACCGTTTGCACTCGGTGTGAAAATGCACACAGTCTTCCTCGAAGCCGTAATACGGGGTGAGGTCCATACCGCCGCCGAACCACCACACCGGATCGGCATCTTCCTTCGTTGCGACGAAGAAGCGCACGTTCATGTGGACCGTCGGTACGTAGGGGTTACGCGGGTGCAAGACCAGCGACACGCCCATCGCCTGGAAAGAGCGGCCAGCGATCTCGGGTCTGGACGCACTGGCCGAGGGCGGCAGCTTGTCGCCGAACACGTGCGAGAAATTCACGCCGCCACGTTCCAGCAGACCGCCCTCTTCGACGAGTTTACTGGTTCCGCCACCGCCCTGAGGCCGCGTCCATGAATCGCTGCGAAAAGACTTGCCATCGAGTTCCTCGAGCCTCTTCACAATGCGGCTTTGCAAGCCGATGAAATATTCCTTGACCGCTTCGATCTGCATAGGCGGCTACAGCGTGCTCTTGCTCGCCTTGATTGCCCTGAAACCGATATCGGTTCGCATTTGCCTTCCGTCGAAATGAATCTGCTCGGCGATTTCGTAGGCGCGGCGTTGTGCAACCCGGACCGTATCGCCAAGCGCGGTAACGCAAAGAACGCGACCGCCGGAAGTGACGATTCTTCCGTCGGCTTCAGCGGTTCCGGCATGGAAAACGTGGGCATCGTCGCTGTCGGCCGGTAAACCGGTAATCGTGTCGCCGATGCGCGGTGACGCAGGATAACCGGCAGCGGCCATTACCACGCCGAGCGCGACGCGGCGGTCCCATTCGGCTTCGACCTTGTCGAGCGATCCCTTGAGTGCGTGATCGAGCAACGTGTACAAGTCGCTTTTCAAGCGCAGCATGATGGGCTGCGTTTCCGGATCCCCCAGGCGGCAATTGAATTCGAGCACTTTGGGTGTGCCGTCCGCGGCAATCATCAAGCCGGCATACAAGAACCCGACGTAAGGCGTTCCACTCTGCTGCATCCCCCTTACAACAGGCTGAATCACTTCTCGCATGACCCGAGCATGAATCGCGGGAGTTACGATGGGTGCCGGGGAGTACGCACCCATGCCGCCGGTATTCGGCCCCCGATCGCCGTCGAGCAATCGCTTGTGATCCTGGCTCGACGCGAGTGCCAGCACGTTCTTGCCATCGACCATGGCGATGAAGCTGGCTTCCTCACCGTCGAGGAAATCCTCGATCACGACGCGAGCGCCGGCGGCACCCATACCGTGTTCGACCAGCATCATGTCCACTGCCGCGTGAGCCTCTTCGACCGATTGGGCGACGACCACGCCCTTGCCGGCAGCGAGCCCGTCGGCTTTTACGACTATGGGTGCGCCACGTTGATCAATGTAGTCATGCGCTGCTGCCGCGTCGTCGAATGTGCGGTAATCAGATGTCGGGATACCGTGACGCGCCATGAACGCCTTGGCAAAATCTTTGGAGCTTTCGAGCTGGGCAGCCGCTTTCGTCGGACCGAAAATCCGCAAGCCTTCGGCGCGGAATGCATCGACGACACCTTCGCTCAGGGGAGCTTCGGGCCCCACCACGGTCATCGAAATCGATTCGCGCCTGGCAAAATCGATTAGATCGGCGGTGCTGGACAGTGCGACATTGAACAAGCCGTCGTCACGCACCGTACCGGCGTTGCCGGGCGCGACGTAGACGCGCGAGATTAGCGGAGACCGTGCGAGACGCCATGCAAGCGCGTGCTCGCGCCCACCACCGCCGATTACCAGAACGTCCATTTAGTGCCTGCTCTTTTCGAAAGAAGTCATTTCCTCTCGCGCACTGTAATCAGTGACGGAAGTGGCGGATGCCGGTAAATGCCATTGCCACCCCGTGCTCGTCGGCAGCGGCAATGACCTCGTCGTCCCTGACGCTGCCGCCTGGTTGCACAATCGCTTTCGCGCCAGCTTTGGCTACGACGTCGACGCCGTCGCGAAACGGGAAGAATGCGTCAGATGCGACCACGGAGCCGGTCAGGCTGAGCCCGGCGTTCTCCGCCTTGATCGAGGCGATGCGTGCTGAGTCGACGCGGCTCATCTGGCCGGCGCCAACACCGAGCGTCATGCCGTTTGCGCAAAATACGATCGCATTGGATTTTACGAATTTTGCCACCCGCCAGGCAAAAATGAGATCGGACATCTGTTGACTGTCGGGCTTCTTGCTGGTGACCACGCGCAATTCGGTACTGTCGACATTCCTGATATCGGGCGTCTGAACGAGGAGACCGCCGCCGACGCGTTTGTAATCGAATTCGTTTGATCCCTCGCCCGAAGGAACCTCGAGAACACGCACGTTTGTTTTCCTCGCGAACACCGCACGCGCATCGTCTTCGATTCGCGGCGCAATCACGACCTCGACGAACTGGCCGCTAACCGCTTCGGCGGTCGCTGCATCGAGGGAAACGTTGAAGGCGATGATGCCGCCAAAAGCCGACGTCGTATCGGTCGAGAACGCTTTGCGGTAGGCGCCAAGCGCCGAACTGTCAATGCCGACACCGCAGGGATTGGCGTGCTTGATAATCACGCAAGCGGGCTGCTCAAATGTCTTGACGCATTCCCATGCCGCATCGGAGTCGGCAATGTTGTTGTAGGACAACTCCTTGCCCTGCAGTTGCCGATAATTCGAAAGTGAGCCAGCCGCGGGTACGAGGTCCCGGTAGAAGGCAGCCTGCTGGTGCGGGTTCTCTCCATAGCGCAGGGTCTGCACCTTGATGAAGTTGAAATTCGCCTGCTTCGGGAACGCTTGTCGCTCGCCGTTGATATCGGTCGCCGTCAGATAGTTGCTGATCGCAGAGTCATAGGCAGCGGTGTGCGAGAAAGCATCCCGCGCGAGACGGAAGCGTGTCTCCAGGCTGATGGCGCCGTTGGCGGACTTGAGCTCCTCGATCAGATCCGGATAGCTGCCGGGGTCCGTAACCACCGCGACATGCTGCCAGTTCTTGGCTGCCGCCCGCACCATGGTCGGTCCGCCGATGTCGATATTCTCGATGGCGTCCTCCAGCGTACAGCCCGGCCGGGCTACCGTCTGCACGAATGGATAGAGATTGACTACAACGATATCGATCGTTGGAATGTCATGGTCTTCGAGTGCCTTGCGGTGTGTCTCGAGGTCGCGGCGGGCGAGAATGCCGCCATGCACTTTCGGATGCAGTGTCTTGACCCGGCCATCGAGCATTTCCGGGAATCCGGTGTAGTCACCGATCTCTGTAACGCTCAGGCCCGCTTCCTTGAGCATCTTTGCGGTGCCGCCCGTGGAAAGCAGCTCGATCCCGAACTGCGTCAATGTTTTCGCAAGATCGGTGATGCCGGTCTTGTCCGATACGCTGATGAGCGCCTGTCTTCGTGTTGTCATGGGCTGTCCGCCTGAAAAAAACAAAAAACGCCCGCAGTTGTCTTGGCGGGCGAAATCCGGTTAATGGAAAGCAATGCCTACTTGATTCCGTAGGCTTTCATTTTCTTGCGTAGCGTGTTCCGGTTCAAGCCGAGCAGTGAGGCCGCCTGGGTCTGGTTTCCTTCGACGCGCGCCAGTACGACTTCGATAAGAGGCTTCTCTACCGAGGACAACACCATCTCGTGGATGGCGCACGGCCGCTCGCCGTCCAGGTCGCGAAAGTACGTATCGATGGCCTTTCGCACGCAGCGAGCGATGTCGTTATCGTTGATCACGCGGCTTGTCCAAATAGATTTGTGAATTCGGGCCGGACAGTCTCCAGGGCGTCGAAAAATGCATGCACCGCAGATAACTGTTCGTTTGCAGATTCTAACCCGTTCATGTGTCGCCTGAAGGGCTCGGCGCCATCGAGCGTGCGGACGTACCAGCCGATGTGTTTGCGTGCGACCCTTACACCGGAGTGCTCACCGTAGAAGTCGTATAGCGCCACAAGATGGTCGGAAAGTAGCGCACGGATCTCGCCCAGTGAAGGTTCTTCGAGCTCACGGCCATGCGCAAGAAAATAATCGATTTCCCGAAACAACCATGGCCGGCCTTGTGCCGCACGGCCGATCATGATGGCGTCGGCACCGGTGTAATCAAGAACCCGTTGTGCTTTCCGGGGCGAATCAATGTCCCCGTTGGCGATCACCGGAATGCGTAAACGGGACTTGACCTCGCCGATGGTGTCATATTCGGCTTCACCATTGTAAAAATCGACCCGGGTGCGGCCATGTATGGTCAACGCCTGAATTCCGGCCGATTGCGCCATCCCGGCAATACGGACTGCATTACGGGTTTCCGGGCTCCACCCGGTTCTGATTTTGAGCGTGACCGGTACGTCAACCGCGCCCGTTACCGCATCCAGAATCCGGCCCACCAGCATTTCGTCTTTCAGGAGCGCCGATCCCGCAGCGACGTTACAGACTTTCTTGGCGGGGCATCCCATATTGATATCGATGATTTGTGCGCCCGACTCGACGTTGCGCCGGGCCGACTCAGCCATCATGCGGGGTTCGCCGCCGGCGATCTGAACCGCAACCGGTTCCGTTTCCCCGGCGTGGTCACGGCGCAGCCGGGACTTTCTCGTGTTCCACAACGCGCTGTCGGCCGTCACCATCTCCGAGACAGCCATGCCGGCACCAAGCCGTTTGCATAGCTGGCGAAACGGCCGGTCCGTGACACCGGCCATCGGCGCGGCGATCACTCGATTGGGAAGTTTGAAATGACCGATCTGCATGGCAGCGGCGGCGACAGAAAGTCGCACATTCTATCTCAAAGTCTCCGGCCCAGAAGCGATCGCGTCAGCTGCCCACGCCAAATATCATGCGCCGCATCAGTTCGCGTTTCAGCGGCGGCAATGCGTCGAGCATAACGAGCCCGAATCCGCGGCCAAGCGCGGCCGGTGCAAAATCATTTGAGAACAGTTTGGCAAGAGAGTGTGTGACGGCGATCCCGCCGGTGCGGTCAACACGGCGCCGGGCACGGAATCGCGACGTCATCGACTGGCTGCCGAACTCACCGGGCGCGGTGGACCGCATGACATCTGCCAGATCCCAGGCGTCACGCAGACCAAGATTGAATCCCTGCCCGGCGATCGGGTGCAGGGTTTGCGATGCGTTGCCCAGCAGCACCACGCCAGAACTGGCGCCTTCCTTCGCTACCCGCAACGCCAGCGGAAAAGACGAGCGCAGCCGTACGTCGACGAACCGGCCCGCCCTGTCGCCGAACGCTTCGCGAAGCCTTGCGAGAAACGCGTGGTCGTCAAGCGCTGACAGCGCATCCGCCTCCGGTGCAGTGCAAGTCCAGACAAAGGCAAACTCATCCTCGCAGGGCAGCAAGGCGATCGGGCCGTTCGGCGTAAATCGCTCGTACGCCCGGTTGTCGTGACGCCGGTCGGGGCGTACCAGACCCACTACCGCGATCTGTGCGTAATCGTGCTCATGGATGTTCCGTATTGCGGAGTCGGCCAGCGATGCGCCGCCATCGGCGATCACGACCAGCCGCGCCTGTAGCGTCTCGACGCCGTTCGCCGTGGTCCCTGAAACCTGGCAAATGGAGCTACCGTGGTCGATGGCGGACACCTTGAATCCGTATCGGTAGTCAATTGCAAGCTCTCGTGTCCGGGTTTGCAGAGCGTCGTATACGGCGGAGAAGCGAAGCACATATCCGAGAGCCGGCAGTTGCACGTCGTCCGCGTTCAGACAGGCGCGCCCGAAACGGCCCCGATGAGACACATGTATGGTGCGGATCGGCGTTGCACGCATTTCATCGGACCACACCTTCAGGCGTTCCAGAATCAGGCGGCTATTCCAGGAAAGCGCAAGCGTTCTGCTATCCGGCGCGCGCTGACCAGACGCATGCGCTTCCAGCACGGCAACGCTTATGCCGGCATCGGCCAGCGCGACAGCGGCGGCGCAGCCGACCGGTCCTCCTCCTACTATGAGCGCATCATGGACCGGAGTCGACATCAGCGGTTCAGCCGCGCATCAGTGCTTCGACGTCCGCGACTGTCTTGGGCACGCCGCTCGTGATGATTTCACAACCGTTGCCGGTGACCACGGCATCGTCCTCGATGCGCACGCCGATGTTCCAGTATTTTTCCGCGACCTTCTCTTCAGGCCGTATGTAGCAACCCGGTTCGACAGTCAGCGCCATGCCGGGCTCGAGCTTTCGCCATTCTCCGTCGCGCTTGTAATCGCCGACGTCGTGGACGTCCATGCCAAGCCAGTGACCAGTGCGGTGCATATAGAACCTCCGGTAGTCGCCCGACTCGATAACGCTGTCGAGCGTTCCCTGGCATAGCCCGATGTCGATGAAGCCTTGCGCGAGAACGTTCAGTGCGGCGCGATGCGGGTCTTCCCATTCGTTGCCGGGGCGCACCTGCTCTATCGCCGCTGCTTGTGCGGCGAGCACCAGTTCGTAGATCTCGCGTTGCGGTCCGGAAAACCTTCCGCTCACCGGAAACGTCCGGGTAATGTCCGAGGCATACCCGTCCAGCTCGCAACCGGCGTCGATTAACAGCAGGTCGCCGTCGTTGAGCAAGGCATCGTTGTCAACATAATGCAGCACGCAGGCATTGGCACCACCGGCAACAATCGAGGTATAGGCAGGAGACTGCGCCCCACTGCGGCGAAACTCATGCAGCAACTCGGCTTCGACTTCGTACTCCTTCAATCCCGGCCTGGTGATTTGCATCGCACGGCTATGAGCTCGTGCAGAAATGGACGCGGCTTTGCGCATCGTTTCGAGCTCCGATGCGTCCTTTACCAGCCGCATCTCGTCCAGTATCGAACGAATGTCGTGGATCTGTCCGGGTGCGCCTACGCCGCTGCGGCCTTGCGCCCTGACCTTGTTGAGCCAGCCGATAACCCGGTTGTCCCATGACGGGTCACTGCCGACCTCGAAGAACAGGTCGGTCTGGTTTTCGAGAAGTTTTGGCAGGAGTTCGTCAACCTTCTCGATCGAATGCGCCTCATCGACCTCAAAGTTCTCGCGTGCGGCGTCCGGTCCGTAGCGGAAACCGTCCCAGATCTCCCTTTCGGGATCCTTGTCACGGCAGAACAGAACCGTCCGTGGTGCCGCTCCCGCGGTAATCACGAGAATCGCATCAGGTTCGGTAAACCTGCTCAGATAGTAGAAATAGCTGTCGAACCGGTAGGGATGATGCGCGTCGCGGTTACGGATGCGTTCGGGCGCAGTGCGCAGAACGGCGACGCCGCCTCCCATGGCTCGGGCCAGCCGGTTGCGGCGCTCGATATGGATCTGGTTCATCTGTGTGTGTCAGGTTCAGGGCTACGGTGTGCCGGGTGAAATTATAAGCGGCGTCTGCCGCGGTCAGCGCTCGTCAAATTGCTGCATCAAAGCAGCCACTTCGGCGGCATCCTTGTTTCCCGTCTCGCGCAGAGCAGTAATGACGCTGCGCCTGTCAGCGGCAGGCCTGTTCTGTGAGAGCTTGAACTTGCCTGCCATACGGGTGATGCGAACCTCAAAGGCAACGATGCCTTCAATCATTTTGCGCTGGAAATCGGCCGGCAGATCCATGGACCAGGGAATCTCAAACGATGACTCGTGTTCGGCGACCAGTTCGGCCAGCATCGACTCTACCCTTTGGCGGTCTTCAACAATTTCAGGAATACCATGCACATGCACCACCGCGTAGTTCCACGTCGGGACACTCGGGAGTTTGGCCGTGTACCAGCTTGGCGAGATATAACAATGCGGACCGTGAAAGATGAAGAGCAGTTCCCGGTCGGCAGCGAAATCGTGCCAAATGGGATTGGCGCGTGCGACGTGACATCGCAGGAACTCCCCTGCTTCGTCGAGCAGAGCGGGAACGTGGGTTACAAGGGGGTCGTTGCCCGTGGCGCTTATCAGTGTCGCAAAACTGTTTTCCCGGACAAGCCGTAGCAGCGCCTGGCGATCCGATTCGACGAAATGCTCCGGTGTGTAGATCATGATCCTTTTCGCCTGAGGTAATCGTTGAGCGACTCCAGGCGCTCCGGCGTGCCGACGTCGGTCCAGATCCCGCGGTAATGTTCTCCCGTTACCCTGCCGGCTTTCACTTCGGCGACAAGCAAGGGGGCGAGCGGTTTCTTTTCGCCCGGCATTACCGGTGCGAACAAGTTGCGATGATATGCAGCAAGTCCGCTGAACGTCAGTTTGCCGGTATCTGCCGGCACGACCATCCCCTTGTCCAGCGCGAAGTCTCCCATCGGGTTATGCGTCGGGTTGTCCACCAGCACCAGATGCGCGACCCTTCCCGGATCATCAACCAGTTGTTCGGCTGCTGACTTCAGCCCGGCATAATCGTACTCGGAATAAACGTCGCAGTTGACGACAGCGAAGGCTGCACACGCGATCAGGCCCAGAGCGTTAGCGATGCCGCCCGCAGTTTCCAGTGCCTGGTGTTCGTGGGAATACGTGATCTCAACGCTCCAGCGGCTGCCGTCGCCGATCGAGGACACGATCTGTTCTCCCAGATGGGCATGATTGATGATGATCCGCTCGAATCCTGCGGCGGCGAGTTTCCTGATGTGACGCTCGATCAGCGAATGGCCTCCCACAGTAAGCAGGGGTTTCGGCGTGTGATCGGTGAGCGGGCGCATGCGCTCGCCGCGCCCGGCGGCGAGCAGCATTGCGGTGGTAATTGCGCTGTGCACCTAAGACCCGGCCCGGGTCGATTGCTCTTCAAGAGCGTCAAACAGCTTGCGCAGCGGCGCAAGTGCCGAATAACGCTCGCAGACCGCGCGAATGTAATTGACGAAACGGGCCGCATCCTCGAGGTACTCCGGCTTGCCGTCCCGGTAACGGATGCGTGCGAAGATGCCGAGCACTTTCAGGTGGCGCTGCAGACCCATCCATTCGAATTCGCGATAGAACTCCCCGAAATCCGCTCTGACCGGCAGACCTGCCTTGCGCGCCTTCTCCCAGTAACGCACAACCCAGTCCAGGGCGCGTTCCTCCTCCCAACTGAGAAACGCGTCCCGGAACAGCGAGACGACATCGTAGGAAACAGGTCCGTAAACTGCGTCCTGGAAATCGAGTATGCCGGGATTGGGGTCGGATATCATCAGGTTCCGCGGCATGAAGTCACGATGAACATAGGTCGCGGGTTGCGCCAGATTGTCGCGGATGATCAGCTCGAATATCCGTTGCATGGTCTCGCGCTGGCCCGCATCGAGCTGTATGCCAAGGTGCCGGCTTACGTACCATTGCGGAAACAACTCCAGCTCGCGGCGCAACAAGGCTTCGTCGTAAGGCGGCAGGGTGTCGCCGCGGCTGGCGAGCTGCCAGCGAACCAGGGCGGAGGTGGCGTCGTCAAACAGGGAGTCAGCCGCCCCATTGGCCGTGTCCGTGTCTTTCAGAGCCGTAAGGTAGGTCGTCGTGCCCAGGTCCGACAGCAACAGGAACCCCTGCTCGAGATCGGATGCGACGACAGTTGGCACATTCAGGCCGCACTCCCTCATCATGCCTGCGACCTTGATAAAGGGCGCACAGTCTTCCTGGGGTGGGGGCGCGTCCATCGCGATCAGCGTCGATTCGTCTTCGTAGCGGACGCGGAAATAGCGCCTGAAACTGGCATCGGCCGATGCCGGGGACAGTGTAAAGTGTCGTCCGGCGGAGTGGGACTCCAGCCAGCGGGTAAGGGAGTCGAAACGGTCCAACGTAATGGTGCTGATTGACGTTATGATTCGGATGGATTCTAGCACTTGGGTACAGATCTCCGAGGTCGATGCAGCATAAGAACTCAGCGCAAAGGAAGTTGCTGTGCTTAGCCTTGCTGTCGAGCATGCTTTCGCAGTCCGCATATGCGCAGGAACTCGGGCTGAAGATGCAGCAGGAGTTGTTGCCGCCGAGGCAGGCAGGTGAAGAGTCGCCCTTGTTCATCGATGCCGACAGAATCCGTGGCAGGCAGGACCGGGAGATCGAGGCGACGGGAAGCGTGCGTCTGCGGCGCACCGGCGAGGCGATCTTCGCCGATCAGCTTCGTTATGTCTTCGCGGACCGGGAAGTCACTGCGAGCGGAAATCTGCGCTTCGAGAGGGACGGCGTCGTCGTCACCGGTCAGGGGCTGCGCTACAGCCTGGCGGACTCGACGGGGGAGATGGAGCAGGTCGAGTATTTCCTTCTCGAGGCCGGCGCACGCGGCGAGGCCAGCCGCCTGATTGCACGGGATCGCAACACGGCCCGGGTAGAAGGCGGTACCTATACAAATTGCGAAGTTGGCAATGACGACTGGTACTTGCGGGCCAAGACGATAGACCTGGACCGCATGCGTGACCTTGGCGTGGCGCGGAACGCATCGGTCGTGTTCAAGGGCGTGCCGATTCTGTATTCACCCTACCTGGACTTTTCGTTGAGCGGCAGCCGCAAGAGTGGTTTCCTGCCGCCAGCGATAGGGCAAACGGCGCAGAGCGGCACCGAAATGACCCTTCCTTACTACTTCAATCTGGCCCCGAATTACGATGCGACGCTATCGCCCCGTTACATGTCCCGGCGCGGCGCGCAGCTCGGCGGCGAACTGCGTTACCTGGAGGAGAACCTGAGCGGGGACGTACGTGCGCAGTACATGGACAACGATCGAATACGCGATGATTCCCGCTACGCGTACGCGCTACGGCACAACCAGAGAATTGGAGACAGGGTGACGGGCTACGCCAACGTGATTGGCGTTTCCGATGACTTCTATTTCACCGATCTGAGTAACCAGATCGCGGCGACATCCCTGACCAACCTGCCGCGGGAAGCCGGGGTGGATTACAGCGGGGACTGGTGGAACCTGGCGGCGCGTGTCCAGGATTTTCAGACACTGCAGGATCCGCTTGCGCCGGTGACCCCGCCTTACGCACGTTTGCCGCAAATTACGCTGACCGGCGGGCGCCCGACGCCGGTGGGACTGGACGTGAACTTTCAGGGGGAGCTGGTCGATTTCGATCATCCGTACCTGGTCAGCGCCCGCCGCGACACGCTGTATCCGAACGTAAGCCTGCCATTGCGCAACTCATTCCTGTACGTGACGCCGAATATTGGCTATCACTACACCCGGTACACCTATGACTCGGATACGCAGCCCGGCCAGACCCGCGAGTTACCGATTTTCAGCCTGGACAGCGGTGTTGTTTTCGAGCGTGATACGAGTATGTTTGGCAGTCAGGTTACGCAAACGCTGGAACCGCGTCTGTACTACGTGTACATCCCCTATGTGGATCAGGGCGACATACCCATCTTTGACACCGCCGAGGCGGATTTCAACCTGGCGCAGATATTTACCTGGAATCAGTTTTCCGGCGGCGACCGGATAAATGACGCTGATCAGTTAACCGGTGCGGTCACCAGCAGGCTCATTGATCCGAGAACGGGCAACGAGCGTATGCGTTTTGTCATTGCCCAGCGCTACTACTTTTCTGATCAGCGCGTCACGCTGGATTCGCCGCCGCGGGACGCAAATCGTACCGATTTGCTGCTGGGTGCGGGCGGAAACATCACGGCAGCCTGGAAATTCGACTCGCTGATCCAGTACGGGACAATCGACGATCAATTCGAGCGTACCAACATAGCGGTACAGTATCGCCCCGAAGCCGGCAAGGTGGCGAACATGGCCTACCGCTTTACACGCGAACAGCAGGAACAAGTCGACCTTTCGGCACAATGGCCGCTGACCGCGAAATGGTCGGGGCTGGCCCGCTACAACTATTCGCTGGAGTTTAACAAGGTGCTCGAGGGGCTGGTTGGGCTCGAGTACAATGCCGGCTGCTGGACGACGCGCCTTGTAGCGCATCACTTCGTGACCAGTGTCGATGATTATGCGAGTTCGTTCTTCCTGCAACTGGAATTGAACGGAGTGTCGTCTCTCGGACTCAACCCGCTCGACACGCTAAGATCGAACATCAGCGGCTATACGAAATCAAATTAATACTTCGGGCGCGGCGATACCCGGGAATGGCCGGCACCGGAACATTTGCGGCAATTGTGCGTCTACACCCATTGAATCTGCCAAATCGCGTTTTTATCTCTATCGACTCATGAAGCGTAGCTGGTTTTTTGCCGTCTTGATGATGGCTGTCGCGGGTGCAAGTGCCCAGGTCAATAACGATGGCGCCGGTTCGAGCGACATACTGCTCGACCGGGTCGTCGCATTGGTAAACGACTCGGTCATTACCCGGCTGGAGCTGGACGCAGAGGTGCGGTTTGCCGTCGTTCAGCTGGGTCGGCAGGGAACGCCGTTGCCGGAGCGGTCGACGCTCGAGCGTCAGGTGCTCGAACGCATGATCACGTCGCGCATACTGGAACAGGAAGCTCGCCAAACGGGAATACGCGTCAGCGACGGTCAACTCAACATGGCGCTCGAGAGAATGGCGGCCGAGAACAACCTGACCCGCGACCAGTTTCGCGATGCGATGGAATCCGATGGCATCAGCTATTCCCGGTTCCGCGAAAGGATTCGCGGGGAAATCGAAATCGCCCGGCTAAAAGAGCGGGAGGTTGACAACAAGGTCAACATCAGCGAGGCGGAGATCGATAGCTACATCCGCAATGAGGAAGCCAGAGGGGTGAAAGACAAGGACGAGGAGTACTCCGTCGCGCATATACTCGTGCTCGTTCCCGAAGGAGCGAGCGCTGATCAAATCGGCGCCAAACGGGAGGCGGCGGACAAGGCCCTCGCGACGCTCAAGGCCGGGGCGGACTTCCGTCAGGTGGCTGCAGGCGTATCGGACGCGGCTGACGCACTGGAAGGCGGCATGCTCGGCTGGCGAACGGCGTCACGCCTGCCAGAGCTTTTTCTGGACGCGGTAACGGACATGCGGATCGGTCAGGTGAGCGAGGTTTTGCGCAGCGCCAACGGCTTTCACATCGTCAAGCTCGTCGACAAAAGGGGCAGCGACACTCCGATCATTGTGCAGCAGACGCATGCGCAACACATCCTGATCAGACTCAACGAGATCGTATCCGAGGACGATGCGCTTCAGCGCCTCAACGGCCTGAAACGGCGTCTCGAGCTGGGTGGCGAGGATTTTGGCGAGCTGGCCAGATTGCACTCCGATGACGCCACTGCAGCCAAGGGCGGTGATTTGGGCTGGGTATCGCCGGGTGAAACGGTGCCCGAGTTCGAGCGGGCGATGGATGCGTTGAAACCAGGGCAGGTGAGCGATCCTGTCCGGTCGCCATTCGGGTTTCACCTGATCAAGGTTCTCGAGCGCCGCGACGAGGATTTGTCGGAGGAGCGCCAGCGTGTGATGGCACGCCAGGCGATTCGCCTGCGGAAATCCGACGCCGCCTATCAGGATTGGGTCAGGCAACAACGCGACCAGGCCTATGTCGAATACCGGCTCGAGGAGAGCTGATCAGTCCGCATGATCTTGACGCGGATACGATGATGCATCGTGCGCGCCGCCGTTTCAGCCAGAATTTTCTGGTTGACCGCTCATACATCGACCGTATCGTTCGTGCCATCGCTCCGTGCCGCGACGACCATATCGTGGAAATCGGTCCGGGACTGGGGGCGTTGACCGGGCCGTTGCTCGACGCGGCGGGCCGAATCGATGCGATCGAGGTTGACCGCGATGCTGCCGCCACGCTGGCAGATCGTTTTTCGGGGTTGTCTCTGACGGTTCATTGCGCCGACTTCCTGAATTTCGACCTCTCGCCACTCGGCGACGGGCTGCGCGTGGTTGGCAACCTGCCATACCATATCTCGAGCCCTATCCTGTTCGCAGTCGACCGTTACCAGGATCGCGTCAGGGATTGCCACTTTATGCTCCAGAAAGAAGTCGTCGACCGCATGGTCGCGGTTCCGGCAAGCGCTGATTACGGCAGGTTGAGTGTGATGTTGCAGTTTCGCTGGCGCATCGAACGCTTGTTCGACGTGCCGCCCACGGTGTTTCGTCCGCAACCCAAGGTGTGGTCATCGGTGGTGCGTCTGCAACCCGCCCGGACTGTCGAGATTGTCGACCCTGCGCTGTTTTATCGTATTGTCGAGGCGGCGTTTTCGAAGCGGCGCAAGACGCTTCGCAACGCGTTGCGCCAGATTCTGACGCAAGCGGACTTCGAGGCGTCCGGCATCGATCCCGGCAGACGGGGTGAGACCCTGTCAGTAGCCGAGTTTGCGACGCTTGCCAACCGTGCCGGCCGGCACCTCAGTGCTTCTTCTGTATGAACTCGATCTTGTATCCATCGGGATCCTCGACGAAAGCGATCACGGTGGTGCCGTGTTTCATCGGGCCCGCTTCGCGAGTGACCTTGCCGCCGCGTTGTTTGACTGCGTCACACGCCTTGTACGCGTCGTCGACTTCAACAGCGATGTGGCCGTATGCGTTTCCAAGGTCGTAGCTGGTCGTGTCCCAGTTGTGCGTCAGCTCCAGCACGGCTTCGTCGCTCTCGTCGCCGTAGCCGACGAAGGCGAGCGTGAAACGACCGCTGGGGTAATCGGACTGCCTCAGCAAGCGCATTCCAAGGACTTCGGTGTAGAACTCGACCGAGCGCTTCAAGTCGCCGACGCGCAGCATTGTGTGGAGTATTCGCATGTTTGATCCTGTCAGATTTCAACCAGTTCGAAGTCGTCCTTGCGGGCACCGCACTCCGGACAAACCCAGTTGATCGGCACGTCTTCCCAGCGGGTGCCGGGCTGGATTCCTTCGTCAGGCAAGCCCGCCGCCTCGTCGTAAATGAAGCCGCAGATGAGGCACATGTAGGTCTTGTATTCGGTGGTTTCAGTGGAAGTCATGGTTTCGGTTCTTTTCAGATAGAATCGCATTTTAAATCAATCGCGCAGCCCCATCCTCGTGGCAGACACACCGCCGATTGTCCTGTCCTTCGCGGCGAGTGATCCAAGCGGCGGCGCAGGAATGCAAGCCGACCTGATGACGCTTGCCAGCCTCGGTTGTCACCCCCTGAGCGTCATTACCGCGTTAACGGTTCAGGACACCATAGGCGTGGAGGACACGCTCGCCATCGACGCTGACTGGGTCGCTGATCAGGCGCGTTGCGTTCTCGAGGATGTGCAGGTGGGCGCATTCAAGGTCGGGCTGATTGGCAGCGTCGAGGGTGTCGCTGCCATCGCTGAGATCGTGGCCGATTATCCCGACGTGCCGCTGGTTCTCGATCCGGTACTGGCGTCAGGCCGCGGCGACGAGCTCGCGTCGGAAAACGTTATCGCCGCAATGTGCCAGCTCCTGCTTCCGCAAACGACGGTGCTGACCCCGAACAGCCACGAGGCAAGACGCCTCGCCATCGAGGATATTGACGAGACCGAGGAACTGGCGCTGCATGAGTGTGCCGGGAAACTGCTGGCGATGGGTGCGGAATACGTACTCATTACCGGCACGCACGAGAATACGATGGAGGTCAGCAACTCGCTCTACGGGGTGAGCGGGTTGGTGCGCAGTGACCGCTGGCAGCGTTTGCCGGGCTCTTTCCATGGTTCCGGGTGCACCCTGGCTGCCGCCATTGCGGCGAATATCGCCCATGGGCTTGATATTCCGGAAGCGGTGCACAGCGCGCAGGAATACACATGGCAGACGCTCAGGTTCGCCTACCGGGCGGGCATGGGGCAACTCGTTCCGGACCGATTCTTCTGGGCGCGAGATGACGAGGAGTCCGATGAAGCGCAGCCGGATTAGTGGCGTCTACGCAATAACGCCGGAGATGGAGCACACAGCTGGGCTGATCGAAAAAGTAGATGCCGCTATCGCCGGCGGTGTGCGGCTGTTTCAGTATCGAAACAAATCGGCCTCAGGCCAGTTGCGCCGCGAGCAATGCAATGCTCTGCGCGGAATGGTTAAGGACTCCGGCGGCATGTTGATTGTCAACGATGATTGGCAACTGGCGCTGGATGTCGGAGCCGATGGGGTTCATTTGGGAATCGATGACGGGCCGGTCGAAGAAGCCCGCGCGGCCTTGGGCCCGGAAATTATTATTGGTGTGTCCTGTTACGACGATTTTGACAGGGCTCGGGGTTTGGAGGCGGCGGGGGCAGATTACGTTGCGTTCGGAAGTTTTTATCCGTCGCTGATCAAACCTGCCGCGGTGAGGCCTCCCATCGCTCTGCTGTCCCGGGCGAAATCGCGATTACATGTACCGGTAGTCGCCATTGGCGGAATCGACGAGAATAATGCGCCAGTACTGGTTGAAGCCGGTGCTGACGCGGTTGCGGTTTTAAGCTCGCTCTTTAATAGCGATGACGTCAAGGAGAGGGCGCGCCGGTTAGGGCGCGCGATCGCAAGCAAAAAGACCGAATATCAATCATAGGATCAAGGCATGTCCGGCACCAACCAGCAGGCATTCGAAAGAGCCGTCCAGGTGATTCCGGGCGGGGTTAATTCACCGGTCCGCGCGTTTGGTGCGGTCGGCGGCGTCCCGCCCACCATAGCAAGTGGATCGGGCGCACGCATTCGCGATGTCGAGGGAAAGGAATACATCGATTATGTCGGTTCGTGGGGGCCGCTGATCCTTGGCCATGCGCACCCGGAAGTTGTGGACGCGGTGCAGGCCGCTGCCCGTCACGGGCTGAGTTTTGGGGCTCCGACAGAATCCGAAATCGAAATGGCGGAATTGATTACCGGAACGTTGCCCTCGGTCGAACAGGTGCGTCTGGTCAGCTCCGGTACCGAGGCAACCATGACGGCCATACGGCTTGCCCGCGGTTTTACCGGCCGCTCGAAGATCGTGAAGTTCGAAGGCTGTTATCACGGGCATGCGGATGCGTTGCTCGTCAAGGCAGGGTCCGGGGCGCTGACGCTGGGACAGCCCAGTTCTGCGGGTGTCCCGCCGGAAGTCACCGCTCACACGCTGGTGCTTGATTACAACGATAGTGAAATGCTCGAAACGGCATTTCGCGACTACGGTGCAGAGATCGCGGCGGTGATCGTAGAGCCCATCGCGGGCAACATGAACTTCGTCAAGGCGCATCCGGAATTCCTGCAGACAATGCGCGCGCTCTGTACGCGTCATGGCAGCGTGCTGATCTTCGATGAGGTGATGACCGGTTTCAGGGTGGGTTTGCAGGGCGCACAAGGTCTGTACGGAATATCGCCTGACGTCACCACGCTCGGAAAGGTTATTGGAGGCGGCATGCCGGTCGGCGCCTTCGGTGGGCGCCGCGACATCATGCAGAAGATTGCGCCGCTGGGACCGGTATATCAGGCCGGAACCCTGTCGGGCAATCCGGTTGCCGTTGCCGCCGGGCTGGCGACTCTGAAACTGGTAAGCGCGCCGGGATTCTTCGACCAGCTTTCAGCCAGGACGACGCAGCTTGTAGAGGGATTGTGCCTGGCGGCGCGCGACGCCAACCAGGCCTTCAGCGCTCAATCGGCCGGCGGCATGTTCGGCTTGTATTTTCGATCGCAGGCCCCGCAAACGTTTGCTGAGGTCATGGAGTCGGACCGCGACAGGTTCAACCATTTCTTTCACGCCATGCTCGAGCTTGGTGTTGCCATGGCACCCTCGGCTTTCGAGGCGGGATTCGTGTCCTCGGCGCACGGGGACCGCGAGGTCAGTCAGACGCTTGATGCGGCCCGCACTGCACTGAGCCAGGTCCCCTAGCAGCGGGCGGCAATCAGTGCAGGCCGGATATGTATTCGGCAAGCGCCTTTATTTCTTCGTCGCTGAGTCGCGATGCCACCATCCGCATCATGCTGTTTGCGTCGTTGTTGCGGTCTCCGGAGCGGAAGGCGCGCAGTTGCGCCGTGGTGTACTCGGTGTGTTGCCCGGAAACGCGAGGGTAGACCGGCGGGATGCCTGCCCCGTCCGGAGAGTGGCAGGCCGAACACGCGGCGATACCCTTGGCCGGCACCCCGCCACGGTAGAGTTTCTGGCCCGCGGTCGCCAGTTCCAGGTTGCTTGCCGACGTATCTTTCGCCGCTTGTGCGGCGTAATAGGCGGCCAGGTTGCGCATATCGTCATCAGACAGGTTGGCAACCATTCCGGCCATGATTGCATTGGTGCGGGCGCCGGATTTGAATTCGACCAGCTGCTTGTAGAGGTATTCCGCGTGCTGGCCTGCCAGGTTGGGGTTCGCGCCCAGCGGACTGTTGCCATCGGATCCATGGCAAACTGCACAAATCTGGTTGGCTATTTGCCGGCCTGCTGCGCCGTCGCCGAACTCGCCAGCACCCGATTTCGGGGCATTTCCTTCTGCGCCCAGAGCCGCTACAGGTATAGCCAATGACAGTACTATCGAAATGAACCGCATCATCAGTGCAAACTCCCAAGATGGTCTCGGGCCTTTCCGGGGCCACGTTCAACATGTAATTGTAGCCGAAGCATCCCGGTGACTTGTTTATTGCATAAAGCGGCATTCCGGCAATCCGCGGAAAAGCTGACCCAGTTGCCCGCAGACAGCAGCTTCGAAGTCGCTTTTGCGGGCCGATCCAATGCCGGCAAGTCGAGCGCACTCAACGCGCTGACGGGCAGGCGCAGGCTTGCGCATGTCAGCAAGACGCCAGGCCGCACGCGGCTGATCAATTTTTTTGCGGTCAGCAGCAACGCCTATCTGGTCGATCTTCCCGGCTACGGCTATGCGCAGGTACCCGGTGACATGAAGCGGCAGTGGGCCCGCCTGCTGACCGGTTACCTGAACGAACGGCGACAGATTCGCGGACTGGTAGTGGTAATGGACGTGCGCCACCCGATGACGCCCCTTGACTGTCAGTTGCTGGACTGGTTTGCCGCGACCGGAAAACCAGTCCACGTGCTGCTCACCAAGGCGGACAAGCTGTCGCGGTCACAGGCAGCCGCGCAGCTGCGAAAGGCGCAAATGGTGCTTCGCAAGGGGTACCCCGATTGCACCGTGCAATTGTTCTCCAGCAGCAGCAAGCTGGGAATAGAGGACGCCCAGCAAATCATTTGCGACTGGTTGGCTGCCGGACAGTAGGGGGATCAAAAAAGGCCCTCGGGCGGCGTCTCAGCACACCCGAGGCAAGGACATGCCTTAATATGTATAAGGCACCCGCTCAGGGAGGAGAAGCGGGAGACATATCGTCTGCTAATTCAGATTACGGTGACGCGCGAAAGTTCCATTTGCGCTGGCCGTCAAACCAAGCTGCCGATGTAACCGCATGTAATTGTTCAAGATGTATTGAATCAAGGGAACATCATGAATGTATATGGGAGGTATCCCGCTCGGAGAATGCGGCGCAATCGCCGCGATGACTTCTCGAGGCGGCTGGTACGCGAGAACCGTCTCACGCCGGACGATCTGATCTACCCGGTATTTGTGATCGACGGCAAGAACAGGCGCGAATCGGTTGCGTCGATGCCAGGCGTGGAGCGCGTAACGCCGGATCTCCTGCTCACAGTTGCCGAACGCTGCATGGAGCTCGGAATTCCGGCAATCGCGCTGTTCCCGGTCATAGACCAGGAGCTGAAAACGCCGCTGGCGGAAGAAGCCAGCAACGAAAACGGACTGATCCCCAAAACGATTCGCCTGATCAAGTCGCGCTTTCCCGAGCTCGGCATCATTACCGACGTCGCTCTTGACCCCTATACCAGCCATGGGCAGGACGGTTTGATCAACGCCAATGGCTATGTTCTGAATGATGAAACGGTGGAGGTGCTGGTCAGGCAGGCTCTGAGCCATGCCGACGCCGGTGTCGACATTGTCGCGCCGTCAGACATGATGGATGGCCGGGTGGGCGCCATTCGGGAAGCACTCGATGCGCGAGACGACGAGCATGTCAGGGTGCTTGCTTATGCCGCCAAGTATGCTTCCGCTTTCTATGGCCCGTTCCGCGACGCGGTTGGATCGTCGACAAATCTCGGCAAGAGCAGCAAGGAGACCTATCAGGTCGATCCGGCGAACTCGGATGAAGCGCTATGGGAGGTTGGGCTCGATTTGGCCGAGGGCGCGGATATGGTCATGGTCAAGCCGGGTATGCCGTATCTGGATATCGTGCGTCGCGTCAAGGCCGAGTTCATGGTGCCGACATTCGTCTATCAGGTTAGCGGCGAGTTTGCGATGCTCAAAGCCGCCTTCCAGAACGGCTGGCTTGATGAGAGCCGGTGCGTACTCGAGTCCCTATTGGCTTTCAAGCGCGCGGGGGCGGATGCGGTGTTGACCTATTTTGCGCTGGATGCTGCCGAGCAGCTTCGCGGGTAACGGTGGATTTGCGACGGTTCCGGGCTGCGCGGGAACCGATGCAGCAATGTCCTGATGACGGGCTGACGGCTCATGACTGAAGCGCGCGTAATGCCTACGCTTGCCCGTGGGCTCGCCTCGCGGTCAGGTTGGCTGACCAGGCTCCTCGCCGTCGCTTCGCGATGCCGGTTTTTCCTGATCCTGCATTGCCAGCACCGCTTTCAGCCCGGCATGGCGGAAAGGTCGGCCCTGCAGCGTGTTGCGCAAGCGCAACCGCAGATCAATACTTGCGAACACCGAGATACTGAAATCTGCATCGTCCGTAGTAATGGCGAAGACCGGGATGATGCATTGTTCGACGCCCCGGTAAACGCGTCTCTGCCGCGGGGTGTAATCGAGCCCGTGGTTGAGCAGGAACAGCTCGACCTCCTTCGCGCTATCGGTAAACAAATGCAGGTCGATTTCGCAGTAGCGAGCCGCGCTGCCTTCGAGCACCGCGCCCGACAACTGCGGATTAAATCGTTGCAACTCGCGCATCATTTCCACGGCGCGCTTGCGAAGGTGTCCAAGCCTGAGTTCTTGCTCATCGGCTTGATACAGTTGCTGGTAAGCGCCAAGCGCTGCCTCAACCTCCTCATTGGTGGGCAGGTTGCGGGTTTCCGGTGCGCCGATCTGGCGAGCGGCTTTTTTCTTGGCCAGCGCAAAGTCGTGGATACCATCCACCGCAATCAGGCGCGCGGCGGCGTTCGCAATTCGCAAGCGGGTATGGCGGCCGGATGCGTTATCGCGGGGCATGCGAATCAATACAACTGATCGCTGATTTCCTCGTTCGATCTTGGCGGCCGCGCACCAAACATAAAGCTTGAACCCGGTTCCGGCGGCACATTTTCGTGATAGAAATACTCGATCATCTGGTTTGATGCACTTGGATCGCGCAACCCCGTCTCCGGGTTGATTGCGGCGGCGACGACACCTTCCGGAGCAATCGGCAGTTCTTCGGGTTGATCCTTGAGCGCGGTCGCCATGTAGGTCATCCACATCGGCAAAGCTGTCTTGGAGCCTGTTTCGAATTCGCCGAGTGAGCTTGGAATGTCATGCCCCACCCAGGCTACCCCGACAAGATGGCGTTGAAAGCCTGCAAACCAGGCGTCCACCTGGTCATTGGTCGTTCCGGTCTTGCCGGCGAGGTCCACACGCCCGAGTGACATCGCTCGGGCTCCGGTTCCCCCGCGGATGACGTCCTGCATCATGTTGAACATGATGAATGCGTTTCTGGGATCGATGACACGCTCGGCATTCTCACCGGCAATCAGCGGCGCTGCGGACCCGAGAATATTTCCTTGCCGGTCTTCGATGCGCTCTATGAAATAAGGTGTGACGTGGTAACCGCCGTTTGCGAATACCGCATAACCCATTGCAAGCTCCAGCGGCGTCACTGATCCGGCGCCGAGGGCCATCGTCAGATACGCCGGGTGCCGGCGTTTGTCGAACCCGAATCGGCTGACATATTCCTGCGCGTATCGGGGCGTGATGGCTTGCAGAATGCGGATGGAGACCAGATTCTTCGATTTGGTCAACGCGGTGCGCATTCGCACTGGTCCGGCAAAGCTGCCGTCAAAATTCTTCGGCTCCCACGGGATTGCACCGGTCTCGCTGGCGTCGATAACAATCGGCGCATCGTTGATTATGGTGGCCGGCGTAAAGCCCTTTTCCAGCGCTGCCGAGTAGATGAATGGCTTGAAGCTTGAACCGGGCTGCCGTCTCGCCTGGGTGGCATGGTTGAACTTGTTGCGATCGAAATCAAAACCGCCGACCAGCGACCGTATCGCGCCATTATCGGCATCGAGCGATACGAAGGCGCCTTCGACCGTTGGCAACTGGGTGACGCTCCAGCCGGCTTTCTTGTCGTTTCTCACCCGAATCAGTGCCCCGCGCTTGACTCTTGTCTTTGGCGGCGATGCCTTGCCGATCATCGGTTCTGCAAATGCCAGCCCGTCGCCTACGATAGTGACGCGTTCGCCCCCTTTTCGATAGGCGCTCAGGGACTTATTGGAAATGTCCAGCACGATCGCAGGAAAAATGTCATCGCTCTCCGATTCGTCCTGCAGGGCGTCTTCCAGCTGCTCGTCAGAGACGTCTTTCGGAAGGTCGAAGTAACCTTCGGCACCGCGGTAACCCTGTCGCTCGTCGTATTCGAGCAAACCCCTCCGCAATGCAGCATATGCAGCGTCCTGATGGCTTTTCGAAAGCGTGGTAAAGACGCGAAATCCCCGCGTGTAGGAGTCTTCTTTATAGGCGTCGAAAATCGCTTGCCGCACCATTTCGGCGAAATGCTCGGCCCGGGTAGCGAAACCGGTGCTCTGTGCCGCGATGATGGTTGGCTCTTCTTCCGCCACCTTGAATTGCTCTGCGTCGATCTGTCCCAGTTCGAGCATGCGTCGCAGGACATAGTGCTGGCGCTGTTTTGCTCTCGACATGTTTGCAACCGGGTTGTAGCGCGACGGTGCTTTCGGCAGCCCTGCCAGCATGGCGATCTCGGCAATGCTGGCATCGGCCAGCGGCTTGCCGAAATAGACCAGGGAAGCGGCGCCGAACCCGTAGGCTCGTTGGCCGAGATAGATCTGGTTGATATAGACCTCGAGAATCTGGTCCTTGCTCAGATTGCGCTCGATCTTGAACGCAAGCAGCGCCTCGTTGAATTTGCGTGTGAGGGTTTTCTCGGATGTAAGAAAGAAGTTTCTCGCGACCTGCATGGTGATCGTGCTGGCGCCCTGTCGGGCGCTGCCGGCGGCGAAATTGGCCAATGCAGCCCGGATCACACCGATGTAGTCAACACCGCCATGCTCGTAGAACCGCTCGTCCTCGGCGGCAATGATTGCCTGTTTGAGCTTCTCGGGCGTGTCCTCGATCTTTACGTAGGCGCGGCGTTCTTCACCGAATTCGCCGATCAACTCGCCTTCCCGGCTGTAAATCTGCAGCGGGATCTTGGGTTGATAGGCGGCGAGGGCCTCGATAGACGGCAGCCGCGGATAGGCAATAACTGCCGCATAACCGAGCAGCAGGAATGCGGCAAGGCCGAGGGCGGAAAGCACAATCAAGGGGTAGAACCACCGGCGAGAGATCATTTCAATTTGCGGGGAGCGAGAACGCGCCATCGATTTCAATGGGACCCATTATATATAGCTGCCGCAAAGTCGAGGGCGGCGAAGGCAGCCTTTTTGCTTTACTTGCAAGAGAGTTGTTGCTAGGGTTTAATGTAAATTATGCGCACTTGTGCCTAAAGGGCCTATGTTCAAAGGAAAATTTCAGTTTAACACCGAGTTCTTAACTAACTTGGTGAAGCCCAAGACGCCGCCGCTGATCGGGGTGGATATCAGCTCCTCGTCGGTCAAAATGGTCGAGTTGTCGGGCACCGGCAAGGGGGCCTATAGGCTCGAACGGTACACCATCGAGTCGTTGCCGCATGAGGCCGTGGTCGACGGGAACATCATGAATCTCGAGCAAGTCGGCGATGCGGTCCTGCGCTGCTGGAAGCGTTTGGGAACGCGGATCAAGACGCTCGCCATGGCCGTGCCCTCCGCCGCTGTCATCACCAAGAAGATCGTGCTCGATGCCGGCCAGACCGAAGACGAAATGGAAGGCCAGGTCGAGGCTGAAGCCAACCAGTACATCCCGTTCGCGCTGGAAGAGGTTGACCTGGATTTTCAGGTACTTGGGCCGGATCCGGAAAATCCCGAGCAGGTCGAGGTCATGCTGGCTGCCGCCCGCAAGGAAAAGGTGGAAGACCGCGTTGCGGTTGCCGAAACCGTAGGCCTCAAGACAGTTGTCATGGACATCGATTCGTTTGCGGCGCAGAACGCGCTTGAATTGATGACGGCCGAACTGCCGGACGCCGGTCGTGACCAGACCATCGCCCTGGTTGACATCGGCGCATCGATCATGAACGTCAATGTCCTGCTGAACAACCAGTCGGTCTACATGCGTGAGCAGCCCTTCGGGGGGCTTCAGCTCACACAGGAAATCATGCGCACTTTCGGGCTTTCCATGGAAGAAGCCGATGCGGCCAAGCGAAACGGCAACCTTCCGGAGAATTACCAGAGCGATGTGCTCGGCCCGTTCATGGACACGCTGGCGCTTGAAGTGGTTCGCGCCCTGCAGTTTTTCTTCACTTCGACGGCATACAGTCAGGTGGACCACCTGTACCTGTCCGGCGGTACGGCCAGTATTCCGGATCTTGCGGAAGTGGTCGCCGAACGTACCCAGGTCAACACCTTGATAGCCAATCCATTTGCCGGCATGGAACTGCCCGGCCGCATCAAACAAGGCCAGCTTCTGGTTGACGCCCCTTCATTATTGGTGAGTTGTGGACTGGCGTTGCGGAGGTTCGACGCATGATACCTATTAACCTACTGCCCTACCGGGCGGAGCGACGCAAGCAGCTGCAGAAGCAGTTCATCACGCTTGCCGCTTTGACGGCGTTGATCGGCGGTATCGTCTGGTTCCTTGGCCATTCATTTCTCGAAGGCCGGATCAACAACCAGAATCAGCGAAACACGTTCCTTGAAACCAAGATCTCGGAACTCGACAAGAAGATTGCCGAGATCAAGAAGCTCAAAGACCAGACGCAGGCGTTGCTGGCGCGAAAGCGCGTCGTCGAAACCCTGCAAAGTAACCGGACGGAAAGTGTGCGGCTGCTCGACCAGCTGGTGCGCCAGTTGCCTGAAGGCGTGTATCTCAAGTCGATCAAGCAAACGGGTCAAGACGTCAGCGTGGTCGGCTTTGCAACGTCCAATGCGAGGGTGTCGACCCTGATGCGCAACTTCGATGCGTCGCCTTGGCTCGAGGACCCGAAGCTGGTTCAGATCAAGGCCGCCAAAGTCGGCAACGTCACCCTCAATGAATTCAGCTTGACCGTACAGTTGTCCCGCCCCGAAGAAGAAAGTGCTTCGGCTTCAGGCGGTGCCGGGCGCAAAAAGTCATAAGGCGCGACAGATATGACACTTGACGATATCCGAAGACTGGATCCAAGCGAGATCGGATCCTGGCCGATCTTGCCAAAAATGGTTGCCTTGCTGATCCTGCTGGTCGCCGTGATCTTTGCTGGTTACTGGTTCGACTGGCGCAATCAGGTTCAGGAACTCGATGCGGCACGCCAGAAGGAGCAGCAGCTAAGGACCGGTTTCCTTGCAAAGCAGAAGCAGGCGGTAAACCTGGACGCATATCGGGAGCAGCTGGCCACGATTGAGCAGGAGTTCGGCGAGATGCTCAAACAGTTGCCGAACAAGTCCGAGATGGAAGGTTTGTTGACCGACATCAACCAGGCAGGATTGGGCCGCGGGCTTCAGTTTGTCCTGTTCAAACCGGACCAGAGTGAAACCCGTTCCGAGTTCTATGCCGAGTTGCCGATCAGTATCAAACTCAAAGGCAACTATCACGACATGGGCGCGTTTGCCAGCGATGTCTCGCAGCTGCCGCGTATTGTCACGCTCAGCAACATCTCGCTCAAGCAGGAGAAAGGTGGCGGTCTGGAAATGGACGCAACTGCGCGCACGTACCGTTATCTCGACGAGGCCGAGATTGCTGCACAGCGTAAGGCGGCGCGCGCGGACAAGAAGGGACGTCGCTAGTGAAACGGCAAATCGTTCTAACACTGAGCTGCGCCTGCGCTTTGCTCGTGGGCGGTTGTAGCAGCGGCGAATTCGAGGATCTCAACCGTTTCGTCGAAGAGTCCAAACAGGATCTGCGCGGGCGCGTGGAGCCTCTACCGGAGATCAAGCAGTTCGAGGCATTTGCCTACAGCGCCTTCGACCTGTCAGACCCGTTCCGGCCCAGGGATACGGATGTTGCCGGACAAGCTCCGGCCGGTGGCGGTCCTGCGCCGGACATGAACCGGCGCAAGGAAACGCTGGAAGCGTTTCCGCTCGAGAGCCTGAAGATGGTCGGGACGCTCGAGCAGAAACGCATCCGTTATGCCTTGATCAGGACGCCGGACAAGAATCTTTACAGGGCCAAGGTCGGAAATTACATGGGCCAGAATTTTGGAATCGTGACGGCGATCAGCGAAACCACGATATCGCTGAAAGAGGTTATCCAGGATCCGGCTAACGGCGGCTGGAACGAACGTACCGCCAGCCTGCAATTGCTGGAGCAATAGGAGCAAAGTGAATATGTTACGCACAAGAATTCTGCGCACCTTGTGGCTGCTCGTCGGCGTAATGTTGGCGGCGCAAACTGCCTGGGGTCAGGAGCCGGCAACTTCCAATGCCATCGAGGCGCTCGACGTGTCTTCGGAGTCAGGCAAGGTGACCGTCAGGATGTTGCTGGCCAAGCCGGTTGCGGATGATCCTGTCAGCTTTACGCTGAGCAACCCGCCGCGGATCGCGCTGGATTTCGCGGATACATCGAACGCGCTGGGCAGCAGCGTTCAAGACGTCGGCGAGGGAGACCTGAGATCGATCCGGCTCGGCCAGTCTGGCGGGCGGACCCGGGTGATATTCAGCATGGCTTCGATGGTGGAATACACCACGCGGGTCCAGGGGAACACGGTAGAAGTGGTGCTCAACACCGGCGCGGCGGCGAAGACCGCCCCGGGCACGCAAGGGATGTCCGCCTTTGCCAAAGGTGAGCCGGCTGCCGAGCACAGCATCCGCGACGTGCATTTCCAGCGGGGACGTGACGGGGAAGCAAAGGTCATTGTCGACATGTCGGATAGCTCGACCGGTATCGACATGCGACGCGAAGGCCGCAGAATCATTGTCGACTTTACCGATACCGAGTTGCCCCCGGCGCTGGAGCGCCGATACGACGTGACTGATTTCGGCACGCTCGTTCAGGGCTTCGACGTCGAGGCGATGGGTACTACCACGCGGCTGACCGTGATGCCAACGGGCAAATGGGAGCAAGCTGCCTATCAAACCGATAACCGCTTTATTCTCGAAGTAAAGGCGGTCACGGAAGAAGATTTGAGATCCGCCAAGGCCAACGAGGAGAAATACAAAGGCGAAAAGCTGTCGCTTAATTTCCAGAATATCGAAGTACGCTCCGTATTGCAGGTGCTCGCCGACTTCACCGGCTTGAATATCATCACCAGCGATACGGTTGGCGGCAATCTGACGCTGCGGCTGAAGGACGTGCCATGGGACCAGGCACTCGACATTATCCTTCAGGCCAAGGGGCTGGACATGCGCGAAACCGGTAACGTTATCTGGATTGCGCCGCGTGACGAACTGGCTACAAAGGAAAAGCTCGCTTTGGAAGCGCAGCAGCAAATCGCCGACCTGGAGCCGATGATTACGGAAAGCTTCCAGTTGAACTACCAGCGTGCAGAGGACATCAAGAAGCTTATCGGTACCGGTAACCAGGGACTGCTCTCAAAGCGCGGCAGCGCGGTCGTTGACGCCAGAACCAATACGATCTTTATCCAGGACACCGTGGACAAGCTTGACCAGATACGCGATCTGATTGCTCAGATCGACGTGGCTGTCCGGCAGGTTCTAATCGAAGCACGGATCGTCGAGGCGACCGATACGTTCAGCCGCAACCTCGGCGTGAGATTCGGCTACCACGACCAGACCGGGCGGGGCTCGCAGTTCGGCGCGGGCTCGTCGCGCGCGCTCGGTGGTGGTGGCATTACTGATACCGGCTTCCATTCGGGCCAGTCCAGCGCAACGCCTGATTTTCTGGCGGACTCGATGTTCGTCAACATGGCCGCGCCGGGTCTCGGCGGCGTCTCGCCGGGTCAGTTCTCGCTGATCCTGATGAATGACGCCATGACGAAGTTCCTCAACCTGGAAATCACGGCGCTGCAGACCGATGGCAACGGCAAGATCATTTCGAGCCCGCGTGTCATCACGGCGGACAATGTCGAAGCGGTGATCGAGCAGGGTACGGAAATTCCCTACCAGCAGGCGACCAGTAGCGGCGCAACCAGTGTGTCGTTCCGCAAGGCGACACTGAGCCTGAAGGTGACGCCGCAGATCACGCCGGATGAGAACGTCATGATGAAGCTCAACGTAACCAAGGATAGCGTCGGACAGAATACCGCGGCCGGACCGTCGATTGACACCAAGGCAGTCACAACGGAAGTGCTGGTAGAGAATGGTGGCACGGTCGGTATCGGCGGGATCTATGAGCAGGAAGAGTCGGATACGACCACCGGAGTGCCTCTGCTGAGCGACATCCCGGTAATCGGATACCTGTTCAAGCAGAATCTCAAAAAGAACGATAAGCGGGAACTGCTGATCTTTGTGACCCCGCGCCTGGTGTCGGAACGAACAGCGATTCGCTGATTTACTGGCGTTAGCCTCAGTTGCGGCCCGCATCTTTACCAGATGCGGGCCGCGTTCGTTAGAATGCCGCCATGGCAAGTTACTTGAGGGGCCGCGGTGGCAGATCGCCGGCCAGTATTCGCGGCAACATTTTCCTTGTGGGCATGATGGGGGCGGGCAAGACCTCCGTGGGCCGTGTTCTCGCCAAACGTCTCGGAAAGACTTTTTTCGATTCTGATCATGTCATTGAGGAGCGAACCGGGGTGCGCGTGTCTGTCATTTTCGATATCGAGGGCGAAGAGGGGTTTCGTTCGCGGGAACGCGCCGTGATTGCCGAGTTGACCGAGCGCGAAGACATTGTGCTGGCAACGGGCGGCGGCGCCGTGCTCAGCGAGGAGAATCGCCGCCTGCTGCGAGAACGCGGCACGGTTGTCTACCTGCGCGCAACCGTGCGCGATCTGTTCAATCGCACCCGGCACGACAAGAACCGCCCGCTTCTGCAGACCGATGACCCTCAGGCGAGGATGGCTGAAATCTTCGAACAACGCGACCCTCTCTACCGTGAAGTCGCACACGTTGTGATCGAAACTGGCAGCCCGAGCCTGCCTTCCCTGGTCAACCGGCTTGAGGCGCAACTGGTTGCGCACCAGACTCACGCAGCCGATTCGGGGCAATAAATGCGCACGCGTGTGATCGACGTGGAGCTCGGCTCCAGGAGCTACCCGATCGTCATCGGTAACGGCATTATTTCCGATACCAGTCTTGTCGCCAGACACCTGAAAGGCAAGCGAGTCGTCGTTGTCAGCAACGAGACGGTGGGGCCGCTGTACCTTGGACCAATAGAGCAAGGGCTCCGGCAGGCGGGCAAGGAGGTCCTTGTGGTCAGGCTGCCCGACGGCGAAAAATACAAGACTTGGGAGACCCTGAACCACATTTTCGACGAGATGCTGGGCGCACGATGTGATCGGGCGACGACAATCATTGCCCTTGGGGGCGGAGTGGTCGGCGACGTGGCCGGCTTTGCGGCGGCGACCTACCAGCGCGGTGTTCCCTATATCCAGATCCCGACGACCTTGCTGTCCCAGGTCGACTCGTCCGTTGGCGGCAAGACGGCTATCAATCACCCGCTGGGCAAGAACATGATCGGCGCGTTTTATCAACCGCGTCTGGTTCTCGCAGACATCGCAACATTGCAATCACTTCCGGAACGTGAGTTGTCGGCCGGACTGGCCGAAGTAATCAAGTACGGCGCTATCATGGATGCCGGATTCTTTGCCTGGCTGGAAGAGCATATGGATCGGCTGGTTGCTCGCGACCCGGACTCGCTTGGACATGCAGTCGAGGTGTCGTGCCGATGCAAGGCCGAGATCGTGGCGGCGGATGAGCGCGAGTCCGGCAAGCGCGCGCTGCTGAATTTCGGCCACACATTCGGTCATGCCATCGAGGCCGGCCTGGGTTTCGGCACGTGGCTGCACGGCGAGGCGGTGGGCGCGGGCATGTTGCTCGCGGCGAAACTTTCCGTGCGACTGGGCAATATCGGCGAGCAGGACATGCTGCGGCTCGAGCATCTCCTTCGCCGTGCCGGTTTGCCGACGGAAGCTCCCGCGCTTGGCGCACAGCGTTACCTCGAATTGATGGGCTACGACAAGAAAGTCCATGACGGGAAGCTAAGACTGGTGTTGTTGAAATCGATCGGTGCGGCATACCTGAGCGACGACTTTGCCGCGGACGCACTGTCGCGTGTTCTCGAGGAAATTCCGCACGATGAGTGAGCTGGCGCCATACGCGGCGCGGACGCAGGCATCGCGCGGGCGCCGCTTCTTCGAGCCGCCCCCGGAGGGTCGAAGCGAGTTCCAGCGCGACCGGGACCGTATCGTCCACTCAACGGCCTTTCGGCGCCTTGAATACAAAACGCAGGTGTTCGTCAATCACGAGGGAGACCTGTTTCGCACCCGCTTGACGCACAGCATCGAGGTTGCCCAGATCGCAAGATCAGTCGCGCGCAACCTGATGTTGAACGAAGATCTCGTTGAGAGTATCGCTCTGGCCCACGATCTTGGACACACGCCTTTCGGGCACAGCGGCCAGGATGCCTTGAACGATTGCATGCGCGAATATGGCGGCTTCGAGCACAACCTCCAGTCATTGCGGGTCGTCGATTTGCTGGAACAGCGCTACGGCGCGTTCGACGGTCTGAACCTGTGCTTCGAAACGCGCGAGGGCATACTCAAGCATTGTTCGCAAGCCAATGCCAAGAAACTTGGCGATGTAGGAGAGCGTTTCCTGTTGAAAAAGCAGCCGTCACTGGAAGCGCAGCTGGCAAATCTTGCCGACGAAATTGCCTACAACAACCATGATGTCGACGACGGACTGCGCTCGGGCCTCATCACGCTGGAAGATCTTCTCGAAGTACCCGTATTTTTGCGGCACCTGGAAGAGGTGCGGCGGGAATTCCCTGACCTTCAGGACCGGCGTCTGACCCACGAGACCATACGTCGCATGATCAACACCTTTGTCACCGATCTCACCGGCGAAAGCCGGCGCCGTATCGGCGAATACGCGCCGGACGACATCGAGGCCGTTCGCGCCGGGCCGATGCTGATTTCGTTCAGTGACGACGTGAAGCGCTTGCAGCAGGCATTGCAGACGTTCTTGCGCGCCAGACTCTACAAACATTACCGGGTGCAGCGGATGGCCAACAAGGCCAAGCGCATCGTCCGTGAGCTTTTCTCGGCGTTTCTGGAAGAACCGCAATTGTTGCCGCCTGAGTATCAGACGCGCGCCAAGCTCGACGCGCCCCGCGCGATTGCCGATTACGTGGCCGGGATGACGGACCGCTATGCGATAAAGGAGTACCGGCGGATTTTTGCCGTCGACATCTCCTGAGAGAGCCGCCCGGCTCAAATCCCCCTTTATTGATTAACGCCCGCCGATCACGGTACCATTCACGGCTTTGCTGAGAATCCGGCTCGGGGCCGGATTCGGCGTCTATGGGGGCCAGGTCCCCGTATTGGCGCCTAAAGCGGACAACATCTGTTTCGAAAAGAAGGCAAAACCGTGGCCCATCCGAACACTCCTCCGGCTCAGGGGTTATATGACCCCGGACACGAACACGACGCCTGTGGCGTTGGTTTCATCGCACACATCAAGGGCACCAAGAGCCATTCGATCGTACAGAATGGGCTTGAAATCCTCGAGAACCTGACCCACCGCGGTGCGACCGGATACGACCCTTTGCTTGGTGACGGAGCCGGCATTCTGCTGCAGATTCCCGATGATTTCCTGCGCGGGGAGTGCAGGCGAAACGGCATTTCCCTTCCGGCCCCCGGCGAGTACGGGGTCGGAATGGTGTTCTTGCCGAAAGACCCTGATGCCCGTGCCGGAATTGAAGCGTTGCTTGACCAGTACGTCGAGGCCGAAGGCCAGACGCTGCTCGGATGGCGTGATGTTCCGGTCGACAACAGCCGGTTGAGTGAAGCGACCATAGAAGTCGAGCCGGTGATTCGTCAGGTCTTCATTGGCCGGGGCGGCAACTGCGCCGACGACAACGCTTTCGAGCGCAAGCTGTTCGTCATCCGTAAGCAAGTCGAACATGCGGTCAAGGCGCAAGACTCTATCGACGGCAAGCAATTCTATATACCGTCCATGTCGGCCCGAACGATCGTCTATAAGGGGATGTTGCTGGCCGAACAGGTTGGCGAGTACTTCCTCGACCTGGCGAACAAGAAACTGGTGTCGGCGCTTGCGCTGGTTCATCAGCGTTTTTCCACCAACACCTTTCCGAGCTGGGATCTGGCGCATCCGTTCCGGATGATTGGACACAACGGCGAAATCAATACCTTGCGTGGGAATCTGAACTGGATGCATGCACGCCACATGGCATTGTCGTCCACCTTGTTCGGCGACGATCTGGAAAAGATCTGGCCGCTGATCGACGAGGGTCAGTCTGATTCAGCCTGTTTCGACAATGCCCTTGAACTGCTGGTCCTGGGGGGATATCCGCTTGCTCACGCGATGATGATGCTCATTCCCGAAGCCTGGGCCGGCAATCCGCTGATGGACGAAAAGCGGCGGGCTTTTTATGAGTTCTACGCGCCGGTCATGGAACCCTGGGACGGGCCGGCGGCGGTCGCTTTTACGGACGGCAGACAGATCGGCGCTACTCTTGACCGCAACGGATTGCGCCCGGCACGTTACGTGGTTACCAAGGACGATCTGGTCATCATGGCTTCCGAAGTCGGCGTCCTGCCGGTTGATGAGGAAAACATTTCCCAGAAGTGGCGCTTGCAGCCCGGCAAGATGCTGCTCATTGACACCGAGCAACAACGCATCATCGATGACGCAGAAATGAAGGAGCAGTTGTGCTCGGCGGACAACTACGCCTCGCACATCGAGCAATCGCGTATCCATCTGCCGCAACTCGATGCCGTTGAGCAGGATCGAGCGCGCGACGAGGATCTACTCGATCTGCAACAGGCTTTCGGCTTCAGCCAGGAAGATATCAAGTTCATTCTCACCCCGATGGCCCAGCGTTCGGAAGAGGCGATCGGCTCAATGGGGAATGACGCGCCGCTGGCGGTTTTGTCGAGCAAGAACAAGCCAATCTACAATTACTTCAAACAGCTGTTTGCTCAGGTGACCAATCCGCCTATCGATCCGATTCGTGAGGAATTGGTGATGTCGTTGGTCTCGTTTGTCGGCCCCAAGCCGAACTTGCTGGGCATTGACGAGCAGACCATCACTGACCGGCTCGAGGTGTCCCAGCCGGTGCTCGATTACGATGACTACGCGCGTTTGGTCGAGATAGAGAAACTCACCGACGGAAAGTTCAAGAGTCGCATACTCGATATCACCTACCCGGTCATGGCGGGCGCCGAAGGCATGCGGCCGGCGATGGAAGCGTTGTGCCAGGCGGCGCAAAGCGCGGTGCAACAAGGCGTCAACATACTGATTTTGTCGGATGCGGCTGCAAGTGCATCGCGGATTCCGATACCCGCCCTGCTGGCGACGTCCGGCGTGCATCATCACCTCGTCAGAGAGGGATTGCGCACCAGTACCGGCCTTGTTACCAGCACCGGATCCGCCAGGGAAGTTCATCACTTTGCCCTGCTTGCCGGATATGGCGCTGAAGCGATCCACCCATGGCTGGCCATGGACACGCTGATCGACATTGCGCCGACGTTGCAGATCGACCCGGCTGATGCGATCAAGCACTATGTCAAGGCGGTGGGCAAAGGCCTTTACAAGGTCATGTCAAAAATGGGCATCTCGACCTACCAGTCCTATTGTGGCGCACAGATCTTCGAGGCGGTTGGCCTGAACACGGCTTTTGTTGAACAGTATTTCACCGGCACGGCGAGCAATGTCGAAGGCGTTGGCATCAACGAGATTGCTACCGAGGCGGTGGCGGAGCATCAACGCGCGTTCAGTGAAAAGGACCCGGTTCTGGCGATCGCTCTCGACGCAGGCGGCGAGTACGCATACCGGGTGCGGGGCGAGCAGCACATGTGGAGTCCGGACTCGATTGCCAAGCTGCAGCGCGCAACGCGTACCAACCAGTACGCCACCTACAAGGAATACGCCCAGTTGATCAACGATCAGAGCCGCCGCCTGATGACCTTGCGGGGACTGTTCGAAATCCTGCCGGCCGGGGCGCCGGTCCCGATCGATGAAGTCGAGCCGTGGACCGAAATCGTCAAGCGCTTTGCCACGGGGGCGATGTCGCTCGGCTCCATTTCGACCGAAGCGCACAGCACGCTCGCCATCGCGATGAACCGCATCGGCGGCAAGTCGAATACGGGCGAGGGCGGCGAGGACCCGCTTCGTTTCGTACCGGTGAAGAAGGACACGGGTACCCGCGAAACTTTGGGTGACGTGGTGGTAACTGACGTGCCACTGAAAAAAGGTGACACCATGCGCTCGCGCATCAAACAAGTTGCCTCGGGCCGTTTTGGCGTAACGGCCGAGTATCTTGTCAGCGCCGATCAGATCCAGATCAAGATTGCGCAGGGCGCGAAGCCCGGTGAAGGGGGGCAGCTTCCCGGTCACAAGGTGTCGGACTACATCGCCAAGCTGCGGTTTTCCGTCCCGGGCGTGGGGTTGATTTCTCCACCCCCGCATCACGACATCTACTCGATCGAAGATCTCGCACAACTGATCCACGACCTGAAGAATGCCAATCCGCAGGCCTCGATCAGCGTGAAACTGGTTTCCGAAGTCGGGGTTGGTACCGTCGCTGCGGGCGTATCCAAGGCGAAGGCCGATCACGTCACCATTGCGGGCTATGACGGCGGCACCGGTGCATCGCCGCTCTCGTCGATCAAGCACGCGGGCGCACCGTGGGAACTGGGACTTTCGGAAACGCAGCAGACACTGGTCCTGAACCGCTTGCGCGGGCGTATTGCCGTGCAGGTCGACGGCCAGATGAAGACGGGCCGCGATGTGTTGATCGGTGCGCTGCTTGGCGCAGACGAGTTCGGATTCGCCACGGCACCGCTGGTGGTCGAGGGCTGCATCATGATGCGCAAGTGTCATCTCAACACCTGCCCGGTAGGCATAGCAACCCAGGATCCGGAGTTGCGCAAGAAATTTTCCGGCAGGCCCGAACAAGTCATCAACTACTTCCATTTCGTTGCACAGGAGGTGCGCGAGTTGATGGCTGAGATGGGCGTGCGCAAGCTCAACGAACTGATAGGACGTTCCGACTTGCTCGATATGCGCAAAGGTGTCGAGCACTGGAAAGCGCAGGGCCTGGATTTCAGCAAGATTTTCTACCGACCGGACATGCCGGCCGATGTGGCCCGGTTCAACTGCGAGGTGCAGGACCACGGGCTCGACAAGGCGCTCGATAACCAGTTGATCAAGGGGGCGAAGCAAGCTCTGGAAAAAGGCAAAAAGGTCAAGCTCAAGATCGAAGTGCGCAACATAAATCGCAGCGTGGGTGGCATGCTGTCGAGCGAAGTGGCGCGCCGCTATGGTCATGCCGGGCTCCCCGACGACACGATCCATGTTGACATGACGGGAACCGGCGGACAAAGTTTCGGCACCTTCCTGGCGCGGGGAATCACCTTCGATCTTCAGGGAGACGCCAACGACTATGTCGGCAAGGGACTGTCGGGCGGGCGCATCATCGTCAGGGCGCCGAAAGCATTCTCCGGCGTGCCGTGCGAGAACATCATCGTTGGCAACACCGTGCTTTACGGAGCCGTGGAAGGCGAGGCGTTTTTCTCGGGAGTGGGCGGCGAGCGGTTCGCGGTCAGAAATTCCGGTGCAACGGCAGTGATCGAAGGTGTCGGCGACCATGGCTGTGAATACATGACCGGCGGCACAGTGGTCGTTCTGGGAGAAACTGGCCGCAACTTCGCGGCCGGCATGAGCGGCGGCATAGCTTATGTTCTGGACGAATCCGGCATGTTCGCCAAGCGTTGCAATGCTGCGATGGTAAAGCTCGAAAAAGTGCTGCCGTCCTCGGAACAGCCGGCTTCTGAACCCTGGCACCGGAATATTGCCGACGAGGTTTTGCTGCGGCAACTGATCGAAGCCCATCTTCGCCATACCGGCAGCGCCGTGGCAGAACAGCTTCTTGCCGACTGGGAGAACGCACGATCAAGGTTCGTGAAGGTATTCCCGAACGAATACCGGCGAGCGTTGGGTGAACTTGCGGCGAAGCAGCAGAGTCAACTGGAGGCAGCCTGACATGGGCAAACCAACCGGATTTATTGAAATCGAGCGAGTCGGTGAAGCATCTCTGGCGGTCAGCGAGCGTGTCGGAAATTATCGGGAGTTCGTTCTTCACCATGCCGATGAGGAAGCTTCGCGCCAGGGCGCACGCTGTATGGACTGCGGCATCCCCTTTTGTCAAAGCGGGTGTCCGGTCAACAACATTATTCCGGACTGGAACGACCTCGTTTACAAACAGAAATGGAAAGTTGCGCTCGACACGCTGCACTCCACCAACAATTTCCCCGAGTTCACCGGACGCATCTGCCCGGCCCCGTGTGAAGCGTCCTGTACGCTGAACATCAATGACGACGCGGTAACGATCAAGGCGATCGAGCACGCGATCATAGACAAAGGCTGGGAGCAGGGATGGGTCAAGCCTCTGCCTGCGGCGAGAAAGACCGGCAAGAAAGTGGCGGTCGTCGGCTCCGGACCGGCAGGACTGGCCTGCGCGCAACAATTGGCCCGCGCCGGCCACGGTGTTGTCGTGTTCGAGAAGAACGACAGAATTGGCGGTCTGCTGCGCTATGGCATACCGGATTTCAAGATGGAAAAAAGCCACGTTGACCGTCGTGTTGCGCAAATGCAGGCCGAGGGCGTTGAGTTTCGAACCGGCGTCTGCGTTGGTGCCTTGGCGCAGGACATACCGGGGGTCAACAATCTGGCCACCCGTTTCGTGTCGCACCAGGAGCTTCTGGAAGAGTTCGACGTGATTGCACTGACGGGCGGCGCCGAAAATCCACGCGACCTGCCGGTTCCCGGCCGCGAGCTCGAAGGGATTCACTTCGCCATGGAGTTCCTTCCCCAGCAGAACCGGATCGTGGCCGGTGATTCGCTTGCAAGCCAGATCAAGGCCACTGGAAAACGTGTCATTGTCATCGGTGGTGGCGACACCGGTTCTGATTGCGTTGGCACGTCCAATCGCCAGGGCGCGTTGTCGGTCACGCAATTCGAGCTGATGCCGATGCCGCCCGAGGAAGAAGACCGGCCGCTGACATGGCCCGACTGGCCGATCAAGCTGCGCACGTCTTCGTCTCACGAAGAAGGCTGTAATCGTGACTGGTCGGTGACGACAAAGCGTTTTGAAGGCGCCAACGGCAAGGTGGAGAAACTGATCGCTGCCCGGGTCGAGTGGAAGAAGGATGCCAACGGGCGCATGCAGATGAGCGAAATTCCCGGTAGCGAGTTTGAAATGAGGGCCGATCTTGTTCTGCTGGCGATGGGTTTCATCGGTCCGGTCCACGCCGGTGTGATCGAACAGTTGAAGCTCGATCGCGATCAGCGAGGCAATGTGAAAGCCGACACCGAATCCTATCGGACATCGAATCCGCGAGTGTTTGCCGCGGGAGACATCAGACGAGGCCAGTCTCTTGTCGTCTGGGCAATCCGGGAAGGACGGCAGTGCGCTCGCGCCATCGATGAAGTTTTGATGGGCGTGTCGGAACTGCCGCGCTGAGCGCTGCCAGCGAACCAGGCTTCCGCTCCACCACGAACAACCACCAATCAACCTGTCGCGGAGGCCTGCTGTGTCTGCTCCCAAGAATGACACGTTTCTACGCGCACTGTTGCGGCAGCCAACACCCTACACCCCGATCTGGATCATGCGCCAGGCGGGGCGGTATCTGTCGGAGTACAACGAGACCCGCAAGCAGGCGGGCAGCTTTCTCGAACTTTGCAAAAACCCGCACCTTGCAACAGAAGTGACCTTGCAGCCTTTGGCGCGTTTTCCGCTGGACGCGGCGATCCTCTTTTCCGACATTCTCACGATTCCCGATGCAATGGGGTTGGGGTTGTACTTCGCTGAGGGCGAAGGGCCGCGTTTCGAGCGCCCGCTTCGCGAGGAATGGGAGATTCGCAATCTGGATGTCGTCGATCCGGACGCCCATCTGCGTTACGTCCTTGATGCCGCATCGCAGATACGCAAGGCGCTGGATAACGAGATTCCGCTGATTGGTTTCTCGGGCAGCCCTTATACGCTTGCCTGTTACATGATCGAGGGCCGCGGCGGGACCGAGTTCCACGAGATCAAGCGCATGCTCTACGAGCGTCCCGATCTGTTGCATTCCATTCTGGATGTGAACGCCCGTTCGGTCGTGGCCTATCTGAATGCGCAAATTGAAGCCGGCGCGCAAGCGGTGATGATCTTCGACAGCTGGGGCGGAAACCTCTCGGCAGCGGCGTTTCGCGAGTTTTCACTCGCCTATATGGAGCGCATCTGTGCCGGTTTGAAGAAGGAGCAAGATGGGCACGCCGTCCCGTGCGTGGTCTTTACCAAAGGAGGCGGACAATGGCTGGAATCTCTCGCTGCGTGCGGCGCCGACGCGTTGAGCGTTGACTGGACCACGGACCTCGGTGACGCCCGCCGGCGCGTCGGTGATCGTGTCGCGCTTCAGGGAAATCTCGACCCCGCTGTGTTGCTGACAAATCCGGAGGTTGTCGAACGCGAGGCATCCAAGGTCCTCGCCAGCTTCGGGAAAGGCAACGGGCATGTTTTCAACCTTGGGCATGGGGTTTCCCGCTTCACACCGCCCGAGAATGTGGGAGCGCTGGTCGACGCCGTGCACCGCCTCAGCCTGCCCTATCACCAGTAGGGACGGCGCTCCCGGAAGTGCCATCTGCGTGTTTTTATGCACAATTTCCCTGGCACTCGAAGCGCGCGGGTGTTAAACGGTACAAACTTGCTTACATTTCATAAGATCATGTTTCGTAAGCAATTATAGGGCAGAATCATTGGTCATCCGGGAATTTTCCGGTGGCACCGGGCCGGGTTCTGGCCGTCAGCGCGTTTTCATCAACAGATTTATCCACAGGTCAGGCTGCTGAAAAAAAGCCCAATATATAAAGCCGCTTACGTGCACTATTGAATGCTCGTCGATAAGCGTGCGTGCTAACTTGCCGATGGGCCGGAACCGACGATGACAATTGCCCGTGTCGAACTTGATGTGCCTATCGCCGGACCTTTTGATTACGAAACAGGCCAGGTCGATGTTGGGATCGGCGCCCTGGTCACGGTCCCGTTCGGCCGTCGCCGTCTGGTCGGCGTCGTTACCGGGCTGGCGCAGACAAGCGAACTGGATCAAACGCGCTTGAAGCGTGTTGAACGTGTGCTGCCGGTCGAACCACTGCCGGCAACTACCCTGTCGCTCGCAGCATTCTGCGCGGACTACTACCGGCATCCGCTCGGGCAGGTACTGAGCGCCGTCCTTCCGACAATGCTGAGAAAACCGGATTTCGGAAAGCGCGTGCGAGCCTGGGAGTACTCGTTGTGCAACGACGGGCTGGTTCACATTGAAGCCGGCATCAATCCCAGGGCGGCGGGGCAGAAAAGGCTGTTGCGGGCGCTGGTCGAAGGCAACGCGGTTGACGGTGTGCAGGCGCGGCTGATTTATCCCGGCGCGCAAAGGGTGTTGAAGGAGTGGGTCGAAAGAGGCTGGGTTGAACGTCGCCCGGCCCGTGCGCTGCCACCGGTCGCCCAGTTGACGCGAAGCGAAAGGCCGACGGTTACCCCGGCGCTGACCGATGAACAGCTTCAGGCGATTGCAGCGATCGGGGGGTCATTCGCAAGCTATGTTCCCTGGCTGCTGCATGGTGTGACGGGCAGCGGCAAGACAGAGGTTTACCTGTCCCTGATCGAGCAGGTCGCCGCAAGCGGAAAGCAGACCCTGCTGCTGGTGCCGGAGATCAATCTCACGCCGCAACTCGAAGCGCACGTCCAGGGAAGGTTTCCGCAACTCGAAATGGTAAGTCTGCACAGCGGGCTGGCTGAAGGCGAACGGCTGGCACGATGGCAGAAAGCCAGGGCCGGCCAGGCGTTCATTGTGTTGGGAACGCGCCTGGCAGTATTTACGCCTTTGCCGCGACTCGGACTGGTCATCGTTGACGAAGAGCACGACCTGTCCTACAAACAGGCTGAAGGACTGCGATACCATGCGCGCGACCTCGCCGTATACGTTGCGAAAAGCGCCCATATACCGGTCGTGCTGGGGTCTGCAACGCCATCGTTGGAGACCTATGCCAACGTGCTCGAAGGGCGTTACCAAATTGCGCAACTCAGACAGCGTCCGGTAGCCGCGGCACCCGCTGTCGAATTCATCGACGTGCGGGGGCAGCATCTAAGTCACGGTCTTTCCGATGCGGCCGTCACCGCCGTCAGGCAATGCTTAAGCCGCGGGGAACAGAGCCTCATCTATATCAATCGCCGCGGTTTCGCACCGGTAATGCTGTGTCATGCCTGTGGCTGGATGGCGGAGTGTCTGCGATGCTCGGCCAGGCTGACCCTGCATTCCAGGTCGTCAAGATTGAGGTGTCATTACTGCGGTCACGAAGAGCCCGTTGTCTCTGTCTGCCCAACGTGCGGCAATCAGGACCTGCATGGTCTCGGGCAAGGAACGCAGCGAGTCGAAGAAGCCTTGCGAGCGCTCGCTCCGCAGGCGCGGGTGCTTCGGGTCGACAGCGACAGTACGCGGCGCCGCGGTGCGTTTGCCCGGATGCGGGAACAGATCCGCGATGAAGAAGTAGACATCCTGGTGGGAACGCAGATGCTGGCGAAGGGCCATGATTTTCCGAAGCTTACGCTTGTGGTCATTCTCGGTGCTGACCATGCTTTGTACAGCAGCGACTTTCGTGCCGCGGAAAGGCTTTTTCAGCAACTCATGCAAGTTGCGGGACGGGCCGGGCGCAGTGACCGGCCCGGCCATGTGCTCATCCAGACCGAGTTCCCGGATCATCTGGTGTACCAGGCCCTGGCGCGTCAGGACTTCTCCGCTTTTGCCGAGGCCCTGCTGGCTGAACGGCGCAACAGTGGCTTTCCTCCCTACGTTTACCAGGCGGTATTGCGTGCGGAATCGCACCGCGAGGAGGACATGTGGTCGTTGCTTCGCAGCGCTGCCAGCAAAGGGGCGGGTATTGCAGCGAGCGACGTGACGCTCTATGACTGCGTGCCGGCGCCGGTTTTCCGCATAGCCGGACGGTTTCGAGGGCAATTGCTGATACAAGCTCGCAGCAGAACGGCGTTGCGCAAGTTTCTGGGACGTTGGCATCCGTTGTTGCAAGAGGGCAAGGTCAGTGCGGCGCGCTGGGTGATCGATGTTGACCCGGTTGAACTTTAGTTGCGAGTTAACCGTCACGTGAGCCGATATAATCGCTGCTTCTTTTCAGCGCCCGTGCCACCTTCAGATGCATTCCGCGACTAACTTGCGCGCCCAGCTCCTCGACTTGTTGCAGCTGGCGCTGACGAACAGCCTGCCGCAGGCGCCAGAAGTAAAACTGATGCTGGAGCGGCCGAAAGCTGCCGGACATGGCGAATACGCCTGTAACGTTGCCATGCAATTGGCAAAACCGTTGCGGCGCAATCCTCGTGAAATCGCCCAGGGCATCGTCAATGCCTTGCCCGAATCACCATTGTTGCGCAAGGCCGAGGTCGCCGGCGCCGGATTCATCAACCTGTTTCTGGACCTTTCCGTTCGCCAGCAGGTTGTCCCCGCCATACTCGATGCTGCGTCTGATTATGGCCGTTGCGCGCTTGGCAATGGAAAGAAAGTCCAGGTTGAGTTTGTATCGGCCAACCCCACCGGACCGCTGCATGTTGGCCATGGCCGGGGGGCAGCCTACGGTGCCAGCCTGGCAAATATCCTGGACGCTGCCGGATACGCCGTCACGCGCGAGTATTACGTCAATGACGCGGGACGCCAGATGGACATTCTGGCGCTGTCGACCTGGTTGCGCTATCTCGAGATGGAAGGTCAGAAGCTGTCGTTTCCTGCCAATGCCTATCAGGGCGCGTATGTTCGCGACATGGCGAGTGCAATCCGTCAACAGCATGGAGGGCGCTACGTTCACGAAGCCGCAGGGGTTTACTCTGATGCCCCGTCATCGGCCACAGACGCCGAAGCGCATCTTGATGCATTGATTGACAAGGCCAAATCGCTGCTGGGGCCAGACTATGCCTACATTCATGACTTTGTCCTGACCGAGCAGCTTGGAGACTGCCGCAACGACTTGCTCGAGTTTGGCGTTGAATTCGACGTCTGGTACTCGGAAAAGTCGCTTTTCGACGCCGGCCTGGTGGGAAAGGCAATGCGGCGTCTTGAAGACGAAGGCCACCTCTACCAACAGGATGGCGCGATGTGGTTTCGGTCAAGCGCGTTTGGCGACGAAAAAGACCGGGTCGTGCAGCGCGATAACGGGCAGTACACGTATTTTGCGTCGGATATCGCGTACCACGTCAATAAGATCGAACGTGGTTTCGAACAGCTGATCGACGTTTGGGGCGCGGACCATCACGGCTACGTGGCGAGAGTCAAAGGCGCTTTGGAAGCGATGGGCCAGGAACCGGACCGGCTGACGGTGGCCCTCGTCCAGTTTGCGGTTCTGTATCGTGGCGGCCAGAAAGTCGCCATGTCGACGCGCTCCGGAGAATTTGTCACCCTGCGCCAGCTTCGTCAGGAAGTCGGCAATGATGCCGCGCGATTTTTCTACGTGCTGCGCAAGAGTGACCAGCACCTTGATTTCGATCTTGATCTTGCGAAGTCACAAAGCAACGAGAACCCTGTTTACTACATTCAGTACGCCCATGCGCGATGTTCGAGCGTTCTCGAGAAATGGGGAGGTGACGCAGGCGTTCTTGTCAACGCTGATACCACTCTGCTCGTTGAAGACAGTGAAGTGGTTTGTATGCAAAAACTTCTAGACCTGCCTGAAGTAGTCGAATCCGCGGCGCGCGATCTTGCGCCGCATATCCTTGCTTTTTATCTGAGAGAGCTGGCAGCGGAATTTCATAGTTACTACAACGCCACACCCATCCTCACCAGCGACAAGGCAGTGCGTGAAGCCCGCTTGTCACTGGTCGCGAGCATCAGGCAGGTTTTGCGCAACGGCCTGGTGCTGCTCGGGGTGAGCGCACCGGATAAGATGTAGACTTCGAGCATGAGCCGCGACTACAGAAAGAAAAGCAAAGCTCCGGGTGGTCGGCCAATGAGTGTTGGTATCCTGATCGGGCTGCTCCTGGGTTTGGTGATTGCGATCGGAGTGGCTCTGTATATCAACAGAGGTCCGAGTCCGTTCGTGGACAAGGTCAAGCCGGTGCCTGCTGTGCCCGGCCCGATGTCTGCGAAGAAGGAAACCGCACAGCAGAAGCCGGAAGAAATCAAGCTTGAATTCGATTTCTACAAGATACTGCCCGGATGGGAAGAAGCCGTTACTGACCGTCAATTCAAGCGGCCTGGATCAACCGGCGACAAGGAGATCTATTTTCTTCAGGTCGCGGCGTTTCCAAAGCCCGCGGATGCGGACAATCTGAAAGCGCGTCTGGCGCTGTCGGGCATCGAGTCAAAGATCCAGACGGCCGAGCTGCCTGATGGCAGCATCTGGCACCGTGTCAGGATCGGTCCGTTCGTCGACCAGAATGAACTAAACGAATCGCGGCAGGCTCTGAAAGAATTGAACCTCGAAGCGAACTTGATCAAGGTGCGTCAACCGGGCCAGTGAATCAGGGAAACACACTAGAGAGAAAGAGTATGAAAAGACTAATTGCGTTTGTAGCGGCGTTGATTGTTTCAACCAGCGTTTTCGGCCAGGGCGCGCCCGTGGCAGGCAAGGAGTATCGGCTGATCGATCCGCCGCAGCCTGTCTCCGGCAGTCAGGTCGAGGTGCTCGAGTTTTTCAGCTATGTTTGCCCCCATTGTGATCAATTCGAGCCCTTGTTGAATAGCTGGCTGTCGAGCAAGCCCGAGGGCGTGAAGTTCAGTCACGTGCCGGCCGTATTCAACCAGCGTATGGTTCCCTATGCGAAACTCTATTACACGCTGGAGGAAACCGGGTTGTTGCCGGACCTGCACTCCAAGGTCTACGACGCGATCCACCGCCAGGGAAACAACCTTGCGGATCGCGAAGCGATCATGAAGTGGGCGGCGGCGCAGAACGTGGACATGAAACAATTTGAAGCCGTCTACGATTCGTTCGGCGTCGGCAACAAGGTCCAGCGGGCCATGCAGCTGGCGCGCAATTACCGAATTCCGGGAACGCCTTACCTGATTGTCAATGGCAAGTATCTGACGGGCCCCGGCATGACAATGAGGCCCGATGGCCGCGGCGTCGATGCGCAGCGTTTCGTGGTCGTGCTCAACACCCTGATCGAGATGGAGCGCTAGTCGTAACGGGGAGCGGACCCTTCGCCCGGATTCGCGTGAACTGGCGGACCGCTGTTTTCGTCTGTGTGCTTGCGCTGTCGGGCACGGCGGCAGCGGAACTGACAGAGGGCCGGGACTATGTGCAGATCGACCCGGTTCCGGCGGGCACCGGTGAACGTATCGAGGTCATCGAGTTCTTCTTTTATGGCTGCGAAACGTGTTATCGGATCGAGCCGATGTTGCGCGACTGGGTGTTGCAGCGCGAGTCACTCATTGACTTCAAACTGATGCCGGCATTGCGCCGCAGTGCCTGGATACCCCTGAGTGATCTCTTTTTTTCGCTTCATGCGCTCGGTTTGCTGCCGCGGTTTCATGACCAGGTTTATATAGCGATACATGAGCAGGGCCGGCGACTCACGTCACGGCGCGAACAGGTCAAATGGGCGGTGGATAATGGCATCGATGAAGCGGTGTTTGAGAACACCGTCGAATCAGATGCGGTAGCGATTGCAACACAGCGGGCCAGGGATGCCACCGTCGCTTACGGAATCAGAGTGACGCCATCGATAGTCGTTGACGGACGCTATCTCACTACCGGTGCAATGATCGGTAACGCGTCGCGCGTGTCGCCGGTGCTTGACCAGTTGCTGGAGTTGGCGAGCGCTACACGCAGCGGTATTGCCCGGTGAGCATACCGAAAAGTGTTGTCATCACCGGAGCATCGAGCGGCATCGGTCGGGCGCTTGCCATTGAATACGCGCGGCGCGGCGCGACGCTAGGCCTGATCGCGCGGCGATCGCAATTGCTCGACGAACTGGCCGCAGCGTTGCCGGTCGCTTCCTATTGCTATCCGGTTGACGTTCGCGATGCCGGGGGCTTGAGCGAAGCGGCGCAGGATTTCGTCGATCGTGCCGGCTGTCCGGACATCGTCATTGCCGGCGCAGGTGTCTCGGCGGGTACCTTGACCGCCGATCCGGGCGACAGCGGTGTCTTCGAGGAGATACTTTCGATCAACGTGACCGGAATGATGCGCACGTTCCAGCCTTTCGTCGATCTGATGCGTGGCCAACGACGAGGTGTCCTGGCAGGCATTGCCAGTGTCGCGGGATTTCGTGGCCTGCCGGGTGCATCAGCGTATTGCGCATCGAAATCAGCGGCGATTACCTATCTGGAAAGCCTGCGCCTGGAAATGCGCCAGCATGGCGTCAGGGTCGTGACCATTTGTCCGGGATATGTCGTGACGCCAATGACCGCGGTGAATCCCTACCCCATGCCCTTTATGATAGATGCAGACAGGGCTGCGCGCATCATTGCCGACGCCATTGCCAGTGGCAAGCGTTTCCATGTGTTGCCGTGGCAAATGGCGCTCGTTGGATGGCTACTGCGCCACCTGCCGCGTCCCGTCTACGACGCGGTTTTCATGCGTGCGCCACGCAAGCCGCGCCGCAGCGAGACCTGAACGCACCGAAAAAAACCGTAATCGTTCTCGCCAGTTGGCGGGCAACCGTGGCTTCCGTCAAAGCTCCATGCCCAGCAGGTTACCGAGTTCGGCGAGTGCTGCGTCGGGGTCGGTCACTTTGATGGTGCGCATGCCCATCAAGCGGGCCGGTTTGAGATTGGTTCCGAGATCGTCCAGAAATACCGCTTCCGCGGGTTCGATGGACAAGCGATTGCACGCCAGTTCAAAGAACGCTTTCTCGGGCTTGCGTGCGCCAATCTTTGACGATTCGATCACCTGGTCGAACAGCGCCAGAGCATCACGCCACTCTCGATCCCTTGCCGTGCCGCTCGCCGGGTCCGTTGCGGCTGTGAGCGCTTCACGGTTACGAAAATTGTTCGTCAGGCAGGCGGTGATAAAACGGCCACGGCAGCGCTGCACTGCCTGGACCATGCGCGGGCGAACCTGTCCATAGACAAGTTCGACCACTTCCAGCCCACGAACATCATGTCCCGCAGCACGCGCTTCCCGCGCGAATGCTTCGTCGAACGCCTCTGCCGTCAGTTCGCCGCGCTCGAAACGCGCCCAGGCGTTGTCGTCCGCGTTACTGCGATTGATGCCCTGGATAAACGCGTCCGGTAGTCCGCGTTCCCGTTCGAAGCGGCGGAAGGCCTCAAAGGGGCTGGTCGTGATGACGCCGCCGAAGTCGAACAGTACCGCGCGAATGGGTGTGTTTTTCAAACCCACCTACTGCGTCTTGAATGCATCGACCGCGCGTTTGAGTTCCTTGTATTCCTCGCACGGAATCGGCGTGCATAACCTTGCCAGTTCCGCGAGATGTTGTTCCGCACCGCTGAGGTCGTTTTTCATCAGGTAAGCCTCGCCCAGATACTCGTGCGTCGGCTTGTGGGACGGATCGATTTCGAGCGCGCGCTCATAATGCCGGAATGCAGCGTCCAGATTTCCCGACTGGCGGTAGGCATAACCGAGAAAATTGTGGGTGTCTGCACTGTCGGGATACGTCTCGGCAGTCTTGCTCAGGACTTCGATCGCCGTCGCCCAGTCGCCCGATTCGATGGCGGCTTTGCCTGCCACAAAACCCGGATCATCGGTAGCCGAGTCGTCCGTATCGCCCAGATTGGCCGATGCGACCGACCCGAGCAGGCACAGCGACAGGATAGCGAAGCCTTCGAACAGATGTCGCGCGATTCGTAACATGATTTCTCCCCCTGTTTGTTTGGCGGCTGCGCCGCTTCGCGGCGCGGCCGACCTGCATTTCAGGCCGCCGCCGGAGAGGTCCTGGCGGTTGCCTATTCTACGGTGACGGACTTTGCCAGGTTTCTCGGCTTGTCGACGTCCGTGCCCTTTACCAGTGCCGCATGATACGCAAGAAGCTGCAGTGGCACAGTATGCAGTATAGGACTCAGATGTCCGGCGTGCTCGATCATCGGAATGACGTGAACTCCGGGGGAGGAGTGTATCTGTGAATCTGCGTCGGCGAACACGTACAACTCGCCGCCACGCGCGCTGACTTCCTGCAGGTTCGACTTGAGCTTTTCAAGCAGGGCGTCATTAGGGGCGATCGTGATGACCGGCATGTCCTTGTCAACCAGTGCCAGCGGGCCATGCTTCAGTTCGCCCGCAGGGTAGGCTTCCGCATGGATGTAGGAAATCTCCTTGAGTTTCAGAGCGCCTTCGAGCGCTATCGGATAATGCACCCCGCGCCCGAGGAACAGCGCGTTGTGTTTTGTCGAAAAACGTTCGGCCCATTCCTTTACCTGCGGTTCCAGCGAAAGCACGTGATTCAGGGCTGCGGGCAGGTGTCTCAGTGACTGTATGTGACTGCGTTCCTCCTCGGCAGTCAGTTGCCCCCTGGTCTTTGCCAGCACGAGGGTCAGCAGGAAAAGCGCAGACAACTGAGTGGTGAAAGCCTTGGTGGAGGCAACCCCGATTTCCGGGCCGGCCCGGGTAAGAAACCGCAGCGCGGCATGGCGAATCAGCGAGGATTCCGGGACGTTGCAGATTGCCAGCGTGCGTTCCTGTCCAAGTGACTTGGCGTGCTGGAGGGCGGCAATGGTGTCGGCGGTCTCGCCCGACTGCGAAATGGTGATGATCAGCGCGTTGGGATTCGGTACGGTCGTGCGATAGCGGAATTCGGACGCGATTTCAACGGAGCATGGCAATCCGGCAATGGCTTCGATCCAGTAACGTGCCGTCAAGCCTGCGTGGTAACTCGTTCCGCAGGCAAGGATGGTGACTGACTGGACGCCGGAAAGCACTTCTTCGGCTTCGGCGCCGAACAGTTGCGGGACAATCGATTGTGCGCCAACCACCATTTCCAGCGTCGCGGCGACGGCGCCCGGCTGCTCGAATATTTCCTTCTGCATGTAGTGCTGATACGGGCCAAGTTCCACCGCATCGGCACTGAGCTGGCTCTCATGCACCGGTCGGTCTACCTCTTCGCCGGCACGGTCGGTGATCCGGTATCCGTCGCGGCGCAATTCGACGACGTCACCTTCTTCAAGATAGACCATTCGCTTGGTCACTTGCAGCAGGGCCGAAGCGTCGCTGGCGCAGAACTGCTCACCATCGCCAAGTCCCAATAGCAGAGGCGCACCCTGCCGGGCCACGATCATCCGGTCTGGTTCGTTCTCGGACAGGACGGCGATTGCGAACGCTCCCTCCAGTTCACTTACCGCGTGCCGTACCGCATCGAACAGATCCTCGGCATCCTCGAGATGGGAGTGCACCAGGTGCGCAACGACTTCCGTGTCGGTGTCGGAATCAAATACGTACCCGGCTTTGATCAGCCGGGCGCGAATACGCTCATGGTTCTCGATAATTCCGTTATGGACGATCGCCAGCCCGTCGCGGCTGATGTGCGGATGCGCGTTGCGCTCGCTCGGCGCGCCATGCGTTGCCCATCGGGTGTGGGCAATGCCGGACAGCCCGGTAAGGCTGCTCTGCGCAGCTCTTTCGGCGAGTCCGCAAACACGGCCGACGCTGCGCAATCTGTGCAATCCGTTGTTGAGTACCGCAAGGCCAGCGGAATCGTAGCCCCGGTACTCGAGTTTACGCAGACCTTCCAGCAGCACCGGGACAATGTCGCGTGCTGCAATCGCCCCTACGATTCCACACATGGCAAGAATGCTTTCTCAATGTCGTTGTGCATCCCGATGTCCAAGGCATGAAACATACCAACGAAGGACGCCGCTCTATTTGCGTTTTGACTTGACCGGGCGTTTCCATCCCGGAATCGTGATTTGCTTGCTGCGGGAGATGGTCAGCTCTCCGTCTGGCGTATCTTTGGTAATCGTGCTGCCCGCACCGATAGTGCTTCCGGCGCCAATCGTTACCGGTGCCACGAGTTGCGTATCGGAACCGATAAAGACGTCATCCTCGATAATGGTTCTATGTTTGTTGGCGCCGTCATAGTTACAGGTGATGGTGCCTGCGCCGATATTGACGTTATTTCCGACACTACTGTCGCCGATATACGAAAGATGGTTGGCTTTGGAGCCGTCACCGATCCGGGATGCTTTCATCTCGACAAAATTGCCAACCCGCACTTCATTGGCGAGCCGGTTGCCCGGCCGCAGCCGGGCGTAAGGCCCTATGCGGCAGGCACTTCCGGTCATCGCGTCCTCTATGTGGCAAAACGGCAGGACTTCGCTGTCAGGGCCGATATGAGTCTGGTTGATCACGCAATTGGCGCCAATCGAGACGCGATCGCCCAGCACCACATCCCCTTCGAATACGCAGTTGACGTCTATGGTGACGTCCCTGCCGCAGTTCAAGGTCCCCCGGACGTCGATGCGGGCTGGGTCAATGACGCTGACCCCCTGCTGGAGCAGCTTTTGGGCGTTTTCCCATTGATAGATACGTTCCAGGCGTGCGAGCTGCGCCTTGCTGTTGACGCCAAGCACTTCGAACTCGTTATCGGGCGTCGCTGTCGTAATTTCGACACTGTCGCGCACTGCCTCAGCGACGATGTCAGTAAGATAGTATTCGCCTTGGGCGTTTTTGTTCTCAATGCGCGCAAGCCATTGTTTCAGGCGTGAAGTCGATGCCGCGAGCAAGCCGGTGTTTATTTCATTGATCGAGCGCTGCTTTGCAGTGGCGTCCTTTTCCTCGACGATTTGCGTGACGCGCCCGGCCCGGTTGCGAATGATGCGCCCGTAACCATGTGGGTCGGGCAACTCCATTGTCAGCAGTGCCAGCTCAGCCCGCGTCGCGAGCAACCGTCCCAGCGTCCCGGCCCTGATCAGTGGGACGTCACCATACAGGACCAAGGTCGTGTCCGAATCAAGAACGGGCAGCGCCTGTTGCACCGCGTGCCCGGTGCCCAGCTGCGGTTCCTGACATACGAACTCGATATCGTCTGCCCCGGTTCGGTCACGAACCGCTTCCCCGCCATGGCCATAAACGACGACAATTCGACGCGCTGCCAGAGCGCGGGCCACCGAAATGACGTGATCGAGCATTGGCCGGCCGGCCAGCGGATGGAGGACTTTCGGAATGTCGGAATGCATTCGCGTGCCTTTTCCGGCAGCGAGAATGACGACGTCGAGATCGGACATGATTTAGCGCGGACGAGTGGTGAACAATGGCGGCGCGATTATCGCATAAGGCCTGTTCCCGTCTCCGCCAGCACCGTGGTGCCAGAAACGTGCAGCAAGAATCGTGCTGCGGCGAAACAGGTTTCGAAACAATCGGAATGCGGTGGCGCCGCCAGGCGTAGCTAGATCTCGTAGGAGTCGCGCCTGGCGGGAACCTCTACGTACCATCCGAACCGTTGCCGTATGGTGTCCGCGAAATCAAGCGCGGTCGTTGCTTCGCCATGCACGACAAATGTCTTTTCCGGTGGGCGGTGAAAATGTCCCAGCCAGTCGAGCAGCGCAGCGCGATCAGCGTGCGCAGACAAACCACCAATGGTGAATATCCTTGCCTCAACCGGCACGTCCTCACCGTAGATGCGAACGGATTTGCTGCCGTCCACGATGCGCCGACCGAGCGTTCCTGCGGCCTGAAACCCGGTAAAAATGACGGACGAGTCGCGCCGCGGAAGATTGGCGCGCAAATGTCGTTTGATTCTTCCGGCATCGCACATCCCGCTTGCGGAGATAATCAGCGCGCCGTGGGCGATTTCCGATAATTTCATTGACTCGGTATGGTCGTCAACGAAGCTGATGCGCGGCCGGCCGCGGTTACCCTGAATCCAGCGCATGGCCTCGATGGCGTCATCATCGGCGATCTTGAGGTGTTTCAGGGTGATTTCAGTCGCAGCGATCGCCATTGGCGAGTCCACATAGACGTCCAGTTCCGGAATGTGTTTCTCGCGGAACAACTTGACGACCAGGTAAAGCAGATCCTGGGTCCGTCCGACGGCAAATGCCGGAACGATCACGTTACCCTTGTTGTTTGCAATCGTTTCGGTCACGGCCCGGGCGAATTCTTCAACCGTATCGGCCATCGACTTGTGCAGCCGGTTACCGTAAGTCGATTCGATCAACAGCACATCCGCTGAGTCAACCTGAGCGGGGTCTTCGACGATCGGGTGCCCCGGTTGCCCGATATCACCAGAGAACACCAGCTTACGGCGCCTGGTGCCGTCATCTACCCAGACTTCCAGAATCGAAGAGCCGAGGATGTGCCCGGCATCGCGGAATATGCACTGAACGCCGCGATGCGGTGAAATTTTTCGATCGTATTCGGTTCGCTGAACCTGTTTGTTGGCGAGTTCGGCTTGCTTGACCGTGTAAAGCGGCTGATGCCGCTTGCCGGCGTGCTTGCGCCACTCGGCCTCGCGCTCCTGGATATAGGCCGCGTCTTTCAACATGACGACCAGGAGATCCGCTGTTGCCGACGTGCAGAATATCGGTCCCTTGAAGCCCAGCGCGACCAGCTTCGGCAGCAGGCCGGAGTGATCCAGGTGCGCGTGCGTAAGCAGCACGAAGTCGAGTCTGCTGACATCGAAATCGAATGGCCGCCTGTTCTTGCGTACCGCGTCTCCCGCACCCTGGAACAAGCCGCAATCCACGGCGAAACGCACCGATGATGTTTCTACCAAATAGCACGATCCGGTGACTTCCTGCGCAGCGCCGAAAAAAGAAATTCTCATTGTCCGTCAAGCCAGTCTGACTGTTATTTTTACAAGGGCGATAAACCAATTGTATGCGCCAACCAGTGATCGTCCCGGTTTTGCGCAAACAACGGCGTCGGCCTCGGCCGAGAGAGATGGGCGCCGGCAGGAAATTGCAAGGCGACAGGAGCAACAACAAATAGTAATGAGGCGAGGCCGCGCCCAAATTTGTTGCAAATCGCAGTGAAAACTGCTGGCATTATGCAATAGGCACGCATTGCGGCTTTCTACCTGGCGCGGGTGATGCTTTCAGTCACTGCAAGAGTTGCATTTGTTGGGCTTAACGAAAACTGATCGTGTTTCGTAACCAGGAGGCGAGTTCATGGACTTTGCTGAATGTATCTCCGATCAAATCGCTGCTGCCGGCCGGCCCCTCGTGGGCGTGACACTGGCTGCGGTTCCCTGTCCGGACACGCCGCTGATCCTGACGCTGCACTGGCATGGTTTCGTCGAAGAGCGCATTGCACCGATCGAGAGCGCGACACCGGTTCGCTTTTCATCGGTGCCGAGTTCGGCGTTGCAACTCAACATCCGCTGGACAGACCTGTTGTCGCTCGATCTGGCGGCGATGGAAGCTGGATGGGAACTGGGCGCCTGGGACGTTGCAAGGACTGAACGTCAGGGCTGTGTCAGGCCCGGTGCCCCGGACAAGGAGACGATGGAATGCCGTCAGGCATTCGCTTCGCTGCCGGCCGGGGAACGCGGCGAGCAATGGGTCGTGTCGGAGGCGCCGGACGCAGAAGACCTGTTGGGTCTGGCGTCGCGCAGTGGTTATGTTCTCTGGTCGTTCCGGCCGGTGCACGGCGGTATCTGGGCCGAGGTGGCCGATGACGCGACGTTGCGTTCTGACGGGACCCGGAAACCGCCATGCCCGCACCACCCGGTGCCGCCTGGCGGGCGCAAGATGCACCGTACGGTTTACCGCTTCGGCGTCTCTGCCGGCGGATTCGCAGCGGACTGATTGCTCCGCACGCTCGTCCAGTGAGCGTCGGCTCCGGCTGGAGCCAGCTCTGCTCTTCCCCGATTCCGCTCGCGCTCGTCAGAAAAGTGGGCGCACACTCCGATTTTTTTCCTTCCAGGAAGTGATTTTTGTTGCGACCACCTGTTGAAAACCGGCTAAGTCGCCCCTATCATTGGCACTCGTTTGGACTGAGTGCTAACAAAGCCACTTCGGCCGAGCCCACAAAATCATTCTTGAAGTTTAATTCCTTGATTACGAAGGAGAAATCAGCAATGAAAATTCGTCCCCTGCACGATCGGGTGATCGTCAAGCGTCTGGAAGAAGAGCGCAAAACCGAGTCGGGAATCGTCATCCCCGATTCCGCCGCAGAAAAACCCGATACCGGCGAAGTGATCGCCATCGGTACCGGCAAGCTGCTCGAAGACGGCAAGGTTCGTCCCCTGGATGTCAAGAAAGGCGACAAGGTCCTGTTCGGCAAGTATTCGGGACAGACCGTCAAGATCGAAGGCGAAGAGATGCTGGTCATGCGCGAAGAGGACATCATGGGTGTCCTGGACGCCGCCTGATGCGAGTGATTGGACCTCTTCCCGTACTGAACAGTTAACAGGAGCAAGCAAATGGCAGCAAAAGAAGTCAAATTCCACGATGCCGCCCGCGCACGTATTGTCAAGGGCGTAAACATACTGGCTGACGCCGTGAAGGTTACGCTCGGCCCCAAGGGCCGCAACGTCGTGCTCGAGCGCTCATTCGGAGCGCCGACCATCACCAAGGACGGTGTCTCGGTCGCCAAGGAGATCGAACTCAAGGACAAGTTCGAGAACATGGGCGCGCAGATGGTCAAGGAAGTCGCTTCCAAGACCTCTGATGTCGCGGGCGACGGTACCACCACGGCGACCGTGCTCGCCCAGGAAATCGTTCACGAGGGCATGAAGTTCGTCGCCGCCGGAATGAATCCGATGGATCTGAAGCGCGGTATCGACAAGGCGGTTATTGCCGTCGTCGAGGAACTGGCAAAGATCTCCAAGCCGTGCACGACCAGCAAGGAAATCGCCCAGGTCGGTTCCATCTCCGCCAACTCCGACGTTGAAATCGGCAAAATCATTGCCGAGGCGATGGACAAGGTCGGCAAGGAAGGCGTCATCACCGTCGAGGACGGGTCCGGCCTGCAGAGCGAGCTGGAAGTCGTCGAGGGCATGCAGTTCGACCGCGGTTACCTGTCGCCCTACTTCATCAATAACCCTGACAAGCAGATGTCGATTCTGGACAACCCGTACGTTCTGCTGCACGACAAGAAGATCGCCAACATCCGTGATCTGCTGCCGGTGCTCGAGCAAGTCTCGAAGTCCGGCCGTCCGTTGCTCATCGTCGCGGAAGACGTCGAGGGTGAAGCACTGGCAACGCTGGTCGTCAACAACATTCGCGGCATCCTCAAGACGGCCGCAGTGAAAGCGCCGGGCTTCGGCGATCGACGCAAGGCGATGCTCGAAGATATCGCCATTCTCACCGGCGGTACCGTGATTGCCGAAGAGGTTGGGCTGTCGCTCGAGAAAGCCACCCTGAACGATCTCGGCAGCGCGAAGCGTGTTGAAATCGGCAAGGAAGAAACGACCGTGATCGATGGCGCCGGCGACCAGAAGTCAATCGAAGGACGTGTCAAGGCAATCCGCCAGCAGATCGAGGAGTCGAGCAGCGATTACGACCGTGAAAAGCTGCAGGAGCGCGTTGCCAAACTGGCAGGCGGTGTTGCGCTGATCAAGGTCGGCGCGGCGACCGAAGTCGAAATGAAGGAAAAGAAAGCCCGCGTCGAGGATGCCTTGCACGCGACCCGCGCTGCTGTCGAAGAAGGCATTGTCGCCGGTGGTGGCGTCGCCCTGATCCGTGCCCGCTCTGCGATCCTGAAGCTCAAGGGTGATAATCATGACCAGGACGCCGGTATAAAGATCGTGTCGCGCGCGCTCGAAGAGCCGTTGCGCATGATTGCGGCGAATGCCGGTGATGAGCCCTCCGTTGTGCTGAACAAGGTGGCTGAAGGAAAAGGCAATTTCGGTTACAACGCTGCCAATGGCGAATACGGTGACCTGGTCGAGATCGGTGTTCTGGACCCGACCAAGGTGACTCGTTATGCGCTGCAAAATGCCGCGTCGGTGGCCGGTCTCATCCTGACCACGGATGCAATGGTTGCCGAGTTGCCGAAGGAAGAAAGCGCGCATGGTGCCCCTGACATGAGCGGTATGGGCGGCATGGGTGGCATGGGCATGTAAATCCGTCCCGGGCCGCCGCTTTGGCGGCTCGCGCCGTACCTGTCCAAAGGGCCCCGCCATCGGCGGGGCCTTTTTTTTTGCGCACTGCGCAAAGGCGGCTGGATTAGCTTGGGTTATGATGCGCCAGCACCACACAATATAAAGAAGTCTGCCAGGGGGAGTGAACACATGAAAAATCCGCAGGGGTATTGGAAGGCGAACCTCAGGATCCTGTTCGGGTGCCTGATCGTATGGTTCGTTGCGTCATATGGGTTCGGCATTATTGTTGCCGAGCCGCTCAATGCATTCAGCATCGGCGGTTATCCGCTCGGATTCTGGTTTGCACAGCAGGGATCCATTTATATCTTTCTGGCATTGATCTTCTTCTACGTCTGGCGAATGAACAAGCTGGACCGCGAATTCGACGTTCACGAAGACTGACCCAGGGAGATTTCAATGGAAGAACTCAGAATCCTGACCTGGATCGTTGTCGGCGCCACGTTCGCGCTCTATATCGGTATCGCCATCTGGGCGCGGGCCGGCAATACCGGTGAGTTTTATGTTGCCGGCAAGGGCGTCAACCCGGTACTGAACGGCATGGCCACCGCCGCTGACTGGATGTCGGCAGCATCGTTCATCTCGATGGCCGGCCTGATTGCATTCAGCGGCTATGACGCATCGGTGTATCTGATGGGCTGGACCGGAGGATACGTGCTGCTGGCACTGCTGCTGGCGCCCTACCTGCGTAAATTCGGCAAGTTCACCGTGCCCGAATTCATCGGTGAGCGTTATTACTCCCAGACCGCGCGCATCGTGGCGGTTATCTGCCTGATCGTTGCCTCGATCACCTATGTCATCGGTCAGATGAAGGGCATTGGCGTTGCCTTCTCGCGCTTTCTCGAAGTGAGCTACGAGGTCGGCCTGCTTAGCGGCATGGGCGTGGTCTTTTTCTACGCCGTGCTGGGCGGCATGAAAGGCATCACCTATACGCAGATCGCCCAGTATGTCGTGCTGATCTTCGCGTACACGGTGCCGGCCGTCTTCATTTCACTGCAACTGACCGGCAATCCGCTCCCGCAGCTTGGGCTGGGCGGTTCGGTCGCCGACGGTACACATCTGCTGTCGAAACTCGATACGGTGCTTGTCGAGCTTGGTTTTGCCGAATACACGGTGAAGAAAGGCACGTCACTGAACATGGTGGCGCTGACCTTGTCACTGATGATCGGTACGGCAGGGCTGCCGCACGTCATCGTACGCTTCTTCACGGTACCCAGGGTGCGTGATGCCCGTGCGTCCGCCGGATGGGCGTTGTTCTTTATTGCCCTGCTCTACACGACCGCGCCAGCGGTGGGGGCCATGTCGTTCTACAACCTGATCAACACGATCCAGCCGGGTCAGATCGGATCGGACACCGGCAACCTGGTCTACGAAGATCGTCCGCAGTGGTTCAAGAACTGGGAGCGAACCGGCTTGCTGACCTTCGAGGACAAGAACGGTGACGGTCGCGTCCAGTACTACAACGACAAGAATGCCCAGTTCGAGTCGATGGCCGAGTCGCAGTACAACTGGAACGGCAACGAGATGACGACAATCGACCGCGACATCATGGTGCTCGCCAATCCGGAGATTGCACGGTTGCCTAACTGGGTGGTTGCGCTGGTCGTCGCAGGCGGTCTGGCGGCGGCCTTGTCGACCGCTGCGGGCCTGCTGATGGCCATTTCGTCGGCCGTATCGCACGATCTGCTCAAGGGCGTTTTCATGCCCGGTATTTCGGAGAAAGCGGAGCTGATGGCGGCGCGCATGGCAATGGCGGGGGCGATTCTGATTGCCGGCTGGCTGGGGCTGAATCCACCGGGTTTTGCCGCACAGGTGGTTGCGCTGGCGTTCGGTCTGGCGGCGTCATCGATTTTCCCGGCGCTGATGTTCGGTATTTTCAACAAGCGCCTCAACAGCACCGGCGCCGTGGTGGGCATGCTCGTCGGCCTGAGCAGTACGCTCGTGTACATCTTCATGTTCAAGGGCTGGCTGTTCATACCGGAGACGAACAACTTCCCCAACACTCCCGACTACTGGCTGTTCGGGATTCAGCCGGAAGCCTTCGGGGCTGTCGGTGCTCTGCTCAACTTCGTGTCGGCCTGGGTGGTGTCGAAGCTGACGTCGCCGCCGCCGGAGCACATCCAGCATCTGGTGGAAGACATCCGGGTGCCGCGAGGTGGCGGAGCTCCTGTCGCCCATTGACCGGATCGTTGCCGGTGTGAGGAAAGCCCCGCTTTGCCGGGGCTTTTCTTTTCGGCTATGCGGGACTGGCCGGAACGGGGCGTCTGTGTGGCGAGCAGCCGGGTGGCTGCGTCATGGCCAGTCGCTCCCGGAACGCCGATAATTGAACTACCGTCTGGCGAAACGATGGAAATCGAACTCATCGAAATCAGGGAATTCCTCGCCGCGCGTCATCCGTTCGACGCGCTGCCGGGTGATGCGCTCGACCGGTTGCCCGGCATGTTGTCGGTGCGTTACCTGCGTCGCGGCACGGCGGTGCCGCCGCCGGAAGAGAGCGGACGCGACCTGTACATCGTCCGACAGGGCGCAGTGGAAACGCGCGATCCGGGCGGGAAGCTCATCGACAAGCTAGGCGAAGGCGAATTGCTGTCTGTTTTGTGCACCGGCGATGATGCCAGTTCAGCCGCGACCAGCGTTACAGCGGAAGACACGCTGTTCTACCTCCTGCCCTGCGAGCAACTCGACCTCCTTCGCGAGAGCTATCCGGAATTCGCCAGACACTTCGACAGCACCGTGACCGCGCGGCTTAAGAAAGCCATTGCAGTGCTGCAGGCTGCACCACAGGGCGGCGGGCTGCTGAAGGTGGCCGTCGGCAGCCTGATGAGGCGCGAACCGGTTTTCGTCGGCCCGCAGGCCAGCGTGCGAGAGGCAGCGCAGCGCATGACCGAAGCGCGGGTGTCGTCCCTGCTGGTGTTGGACGCAGACAAGCTGGTCGGGGTCGTCACTGACCGTGATCTGCGCAGCCGGTGCGTTGCGGCAGGACTGGACCCGGCGCGGCCGGTGTCGGAGATCATGACCTCGAACGTGCACACCGTAACCTCGACGATGCCCGGATTCGAAGCGCTGATGCGCATGACGCGTCTCAACGTGCATCATCTGCCGGTGATGGACGGGTCACGTGCGGTCGGAATGCTGTCGACCACCGACCTGATCCGTCATGAGGGCGCCAACGCGGTTTATCTCGCGGGCGACGTGGGCAAGGCGGCGTCGGTCGAGGCACTCGCGGATATCAGCCGCAAGCTGCCCGAACTTCAAGTGCAGCTCGCGCTTGCCGGTGCCAGCGCTGGACATGTCGGCGAGGCGGTATCGACCGTCAACGATGCCATTTCGCGGCGCCTCCTCGAACTGGCCGAGCGGGAACTCGGATCGCCGCCGGTGCCGTATGTGTGGGTTACCGGCGGGTCGCACGCGCGACGCGAGCAAACATCCCACTCGGACCAGGACAACGCACTGATCCTGTCTGACTCGATGGCCCCGGAAGATGACCAGTACTTCGAGGCATTGGCGCGCTTTGTCTGCGACGGGCTGAATGCGTGCGGATTCGTTTACTGTCCGGGCGAGGTGATGGCCAGCAATGCCAAGTGGCGTCAGCCGCGAGCGAAATGGCGCGGCTATTTCGACACGTGGATCGATGAGCCTGATCCGATGGCCTTGATGCTATCGAGCGTATTTTTCGATCTGCGGGCGATCCATGGTGATGCCGCGCTGCTCGATAGCCTGCAACGCGAGAACCTGGAAAAAAGCCAAGCGAACGGAATTTTTATTGCGTACATGGTGGCCAACGCAATGACCCACCGGCCGCCGCTGGGGTTCTTCCGCAACATTGTTCTCATCCACGGTGGCGAACACGACAAGACATTCGACATCAAACACCGCGGCATCGTGCCGGTAGTCGATCTGGCACGCGTCTACGCACTGGCGGAAGGTCGTCCGGAAATAAATACCGTCGAGCGCTTGCGCGCGGTTTCGGGAACACGGGCGGTGAGCACGCAAGGTGCTCGCGACCTGGAAGACGCCTATGAGTTGATTGCCACGCTGCGTGTCCAGCATCAGGCGCGGCAACTGCGTAGCGGCAACAAGGCCGATAACTTCATCGCTTCGGATGAGTTCTCCGCACTGGAACGCAGCCATCTGAAGGACGCGTTTGGCATTATCGCGACGATGCAGGAAGCGCTGGAACAGCGCCACTCGGCTGGACGGCTTCGCTAGTTGCGGATGTGGCAGCGGTTTCTCGGGCTTGATTTTCGCCGCCGCCACATGCTGCGGGGCACACCTTGCGGACCGTTGAGCGACTATCTGGCGACGCCCTTTCCGGACCCGGCCGCAGATTACCGCAACATCAGGTTTGTCGCGCTGGACCTGGAAACCACCGGGCTGGACCCGCTGCGCGACGAGATTCTGAGCATCGGGCTGGTCGATTTCCGCGCCGGGCGCATTGATCTGGCCACAGCCGCACACCACCTTGTGACGCCCGAGCGCGCCATTCCGGAGCGCTCGGCGGTGATTCACCAGATAACCGACGACCTGGCTGCGCAGGGCAGGCCTTTATCCGAAGTGCTGCCACCGTTACTCGCACATCTCGCCGGTGGCGTACTTTTGGGCCATCATGTAAGAGTTGAGCGCGAGTTCCTCGATGCCGCCTGCCGGCGCCTGTACGGTAAGGGTTTTCTCATTCCGGTAGCCGATACGGAGGCGCTGGTACGGCGCTGGCTGGAGCAGCGCAACCAACCATTCGCCGGCCGTGATCTGCGCTTGCACGCGCTCAGGCAACGCTACGGCCTGCCACGTTACAAGGCGCACAATGCGCTCACGGATGCGCTGGCCACGGCAGAGTTATTCTGCGCCTTCGTTGCCAAACGCGATTTTGGCGGCAAGGCCCCGCTCAGGCTTTTCCTCGAGCGGCAATAGACTCTGGCAACCGGCATTTATGCTGGTTGGTTGCGACCGAATTTCTACGTATAATTCGCGGCTTCGTGACGGGCGTCGGCTCGGGCTGAAGCCAGAATCCGGTCTCCCCGACCGGTAGGTGTTTGGCGCGGGCCGCACGTTCACCTGGTAGGGCAGAGGACTGACAACACGCCACGGCAGCGGCTTGTTGCGGCGCAGACTCACTTTCCGCGACGCGGAAAGTTATGTCGAAGCCAGAATGCGCGAGGTGTATAGCGTATTTCAGCGAAAGCCAACCTGCTCTTGCAGGTTAAGGAGCGCAAGCTCCGGTTGAAGCTAGAATCCGATTCCCCGGTCGGAGAGAGCAGTTAAAAAGGGGCCAAGTAGCTCAGTTGGTAGAGCAGAGGACTGAAAATCCTTGTGTCGGTGGTTCGATTCCGCCCTTGGCCACCACTTGCATCTCCCTACCTGAAACCCCGTCCCGAATACGTTGCCAGATATCGCGGGTGATGCCGCCCCGACCCTTCCCGGTGAGCCAGATTTCTGATTTACAATGACCAGCTTACACACGATCAGCGCGTTTCCTGGCCACTTGTCGATACCCCAGCTATTTGCCTTCGGGATTAACCACAACACGGCGCCGCTGGACGTTCGGGAAAAGGTTGCTTTCGAACCTGCCAGCCTCGATCAGGCGTTACGCGACCTGGTAGATCGCGAACCGGTGCGGGAAGCGGCAATCGTATCGACCTGCAACCGCACCGAAGTCTATTGCAGCACCAGCGAGCCGGAGCGTGCAATCAACTGGCTGGCGCGGTTCCACCATCTCGATGCGAATCGCATTGAGCCGTTCATTTACAGCCTGCCGGAAGCGCGTGCGGTCGATCATGCGTTTCGTGTCGCCAGCGGACTTGACTCGATGGTCCTGGGAGAACCGCAAATCCTTGGCCAGCTCAAGGACGCGGTGCGCAGCGCCGAAAAGGCGGGAACGCTGGGAAGCGTTTTGCACAAACTGTTTCAGTCGAGTTTTTCGGTTGCCAAGGATGTGCGCACCCACACCGAGATCGGCAGCAGTTCGATTTCGATGGCCGCTGCCGCGGTCAGGTTGTCCGAGCGTATCTATCCTTCCGTCGCGGAACAGAAGATCCTGTTTATCGGCGCAGGAGAAATGATCGAGTTGTGTGCAACGCATTTCGCGGCACGCAGTCCACGCGCGACGGTTTTTGCGAACCGGACCACCGAGCGCGCTGCGGAACTCGCTGGTCGGTTTGGCGCCACGACGATTGCGCTGAGCGAACTGCCGAAACAGCTTTCCGCGTTCGATATCGTCGTTTCCTGCACGGCGAGCCCCTTGCCGATCCTCGGCAAAGGGCTCATCGAGCGCAGCATCAAGGCGCGCCGGCATCGGCCGATGCTGATGATCGATCTCGCCGTGCCCCGCGATATCGAGGCAGAGGCGGCGGACCTTGACGATGTTTTTCTGTACACCGTCGATGACCTTGGCGGGATCGTTCGCGAAGGCATGGATGCGCGGCTAGCGGCGGTTGAGCAGGCCGAAGCGATCATTCGCTCCGGGGTCGGCGCTTTCATGCATTGGCTGGAAACGCGTGAAGTCGTGCCGACCATACGTGCATTGCGGGAGCAGGCGGAGCAGACACGCCGCGACGAGATGGCGCGCGCAGTCTCCGCGCTTGAGCGCGGAGACGATCCCAAGGCGGTGCTGGAGCAGTTCTCGCGCGCGCTCACCAACAAGTTCCTGCACGCGCCTACCAGTGCAATCAAACAGGTTGAATCAGAGCAGCGCGCGGGGCTTGTCGACGCGCTTGCGCGCTTGCACGGCATCGACCCCACGGAATGAAAGCGTCCATCGTTTCCAGGCTGGCGCAGCTTTCCGAGCGGCTAGAGGAACTCAATGTACTTTTGAGTTCGGAAGATGCGACCCGGGACATGGAAAGTTTTCGCCATCTGGCGCGCGAACACGCCGAGATCACACCAATCGTCGAACTCTACCGGGAATATTTGCAGACGGAACGCGATATCGAGTCAGCGCAGAGCCTGACGGGCGATCCCGATATGGCGGAACTGGCCGAGGCTGAAGTTGCCGCCGGACGGGACACTCTCGTGCGGCTGGAAGCCGAACTGCAGAAACATCTGTTGCCCAGGGATCCCAACGACGCGCGCAACATTTTTCTTGAAATTCGCGCCGGAACCGGTGGCGACGAATCGGCGCTGTTCGCGGCTGATTTGTTCAGGATGTACAGCCGATATGCCGAACGCCAGAGGTGGGACGTTGAAGTTGTCTCGCATAGCCCGTCCGAACTCGGGGGATACAAGGAAGTCATCGCCAAGATCATTGGCGGCGGCGCCTATTCAAAGCTGAAGTTCGAGTCGGGTGGGCACCGGGTGCAGCGGGTGCCGGAAACTGAAACACAGGGCCGGATTCACACCAGCGCCTGCACCGTCGCCATCATGCCGGAAGTCGATGCCGTTGCCGATGTCGACCTCAATCCCGCGGAGTTGCGTATCGACACCTATCGGGCGTCAGGCGCCGGCGGCCAGCACGTAAACAAGACTGATTCGGCCGTGCGGGTGACACATCTGCCAACCGGGATCGTCGTCGAATGCCAGGATGGAAGATCGCAGCACAAGAACAAGGCGCAGGCGTTGTCAATTCTCGCTGCCCGCATCAAGGACGCCCAGATCCGCGAGCAGCAGGCAAAGGAGGCGGCAACTCGCAAGCTCATGGTGGGCAGCGGCGACCGTTCGGAGCGCATCCGCACTTACAATTTTCCGCAAGGCAGGGTGAGCGACCACCGGATCAATCTGACGCTCTACAAGCTGCCCCAGATCATGGAGGGCGATCTTGACGAATTGATTGACGCGCTCGCTGCCGAGCACCAGGCCGAACAGCTAGCGACGCTGTCTCAGGAAGCCGCGCTGTCTTGAACAGCACCGTTGCAACGCCGGGAGCGACGTTGATGCACGACGCAATACACCTGCGCGACATGCTTGGATTGTCCAATCGCGAAGCTCGCAGCGAGGTGGAGTTGCTGTTGATGCGGGCCCTGGGTGTGAATCGGGCGCGGCTGATCGCACACCCGGAGCTGGCTGCCGAGGCAGCAGAAAACGTCACCTACCGCAGTAATCTGGGGCGGCGCGCTGGCGGGGAACCAATGGCGTACATACTGGCGGAGCGGGAGTTCTACAGCATGGTCTTTACGGTTTCGCCTGCGGTCCTGATACCCCGCCCGGAAACCGAACTGTTGGTCGATCTGGCGCTCGAACGCATTGAGACGCTGCAACGTTGCCGGGTTCTCGACCTCGGCACGGGAAGCGGCGCGATCGCCGTTGCAATTGCCGCTCACCGGCCCCAGATAAGCGTTGTCGCGGTGGACGCATCGGAAGCGTCGCTTGCAGTCGCTGGGCGCAATTGCGAGCGGCTACTCGACGATCCGGGCCGGGTCCGGTTGCTAAGAAGCGACTGGTTCGCCGCGCTCGGGGGAACGCGGTTTGACGTCATCGTGTCCAATCCACCGTATGTCGCGGCGGGCGATCCGCATCTTGGGCGGGGCGATGTGCGCTTTGAGCCAAGACAGGCGTTGGTTGCGGGACAAGACGGCATGGACGATCTGCGGCGTATCATTGGAGCGGCTCCAGCCCATCTGAACGACGGAGCATGGCTGTTGTTTGAACATGGCCATGACCAGGCCGAGGGATGTCGCCGCTTGCTGGAGCAGGCAGGGTTCGTCGATCTGGTGGCGGAGCGTGATCTGGCGGGGATTTTGAGGGTGTCCGGGGGGCGCTGGTTGACGGCCGGTTCGACCGCTGGATAATTGGGATGGTGAGTGGGGCGCAGTATCGAGCGCCAAAACGCGTGGAAGCAGTGACGGGCACCATCGTTTTTTTGTTGTTTTTTGGCATTTCAGACGGGTAGCAACCCGTTCAATTCAGGAGTCAGGGAAGCGGTCATGGATACTCAGGAAGTTATCAGGAAGCAGGTAGACGAGAACCCGGTGGTGCTTTACATGAAAGGCACGCCGGATGCGCCGATGTGCGGGTTTTCTGCCGCGGCCGTTCAGATACTCGAAGCGTGCGGCGCGGAGAACGTGGCGACGGTCAATGTTCTGGAGAACAACGACATTCGTCAGGGCATCAAGGATTTTTCGCAGTGGCCGACGATCCCGCAGCTATATGTAAACGGCGAGTTCGTAGGTGGGGCCGACATCATGCGTGAGATGTATCAGTCCGGCGAGTTACACAAGTTGTTTCAGAAGTAAGCCGCGCTGTATTGAAGCAGGGCTGGCCTGCGCCAGCCCTGCTTCGTCCCGTTGATCGAAGCCGCAGTCTGACCAGAGGCGAATTGCCAATGAACACTTTTCGCGGTGTGCACGACATGGGTGGTCTGCCCGCAGGGGAGGTGGTTGCCTCTGAGCACGACTTTGCCCTGTGGGAGAAGCGTGTCGATGCATTGATGGTTCTGCTCTCGCGCAAGAACCTTTTGACAGTCGACGAATTGCGCCGGAATATCGAGAGCCTCGGCGCTGACGCATACGACAAGATGAGTTATTACGAACGCTGGATCTACGCCATCACCCAGACCCTGATTCAGCGCGGTGTTGTCAGCATTGACGAACTGGGCCGCCGCATCGCGGAAGTGCAGGCCAGAGACGATGGCGGAAACTGAGGCGATCGCCGCGCTTTTCAAGGCCGGGGACTGCGTGAGGGTTCGCGAGGCATACCCGATCGGACACGTACGAACGCCGTACTATATTCGTGGCAAGTCCGGTGTCATCGAAAGGTTGTGCGGCGCTTACCCCAACCCGGAGGAACTTGCCTACGCGCGCCCGGGACTTCCCAGACAGCCGTTGTATCGGGTGCGCTTCCGGCAGACCGACGTGTGGCAGGGCTACCGCGGCAAGGGCGACGACACGGTCGATATCGAAATCTATCAACACTGGCTGCAAGCGCAATGAGCGAACATCACCATCACGACGAATCTGTTCCGCACCGCCACCCGTTGCGCGCGGATCAGGACGACACCCTGACCTACTGGCGGGCGATGGAAATCGCAGTGCGCGAACTGCTGATCGACAAAGAGATCACGACAGCCGACGAAGTCCGGCGCGAGGTGGAAGCGATGGATAACCGCACGCCGGCCCATGGCGGGCGGGTCATTGCGCGTGCCTGGTCCGACCCGGATTTCCGGAAACTGCTGCTCGAGGATGGCAACGCCGCGTGCGAGGCGATGGGCCTGGAGCGCGGCTTGTACAAACTGGTTGCCGTGGAAAACACCGACAAGGTACACAATGTCGTTGTATGTACCCTGTGTTCCTGTTATCCGCGCTTCCTGCTCGGCCTTCCGCCGGACTGGTACAAGAGCCGTAATTACCGTTCCCGCGTGATCAGCGATCCCCGGGCGGTATTAGGTGAGTTCGGAACCGTGGTGGGCGATGACGCTGTGGTGCGTGTCCACGATTCAACAGCGGACATGCGTTACCTGGTCGTGCCGAAGCGCCCTTCCGGCACTGAGGGCTTTAGCGAATCAAAGCTGGCGGAATTGGTCACCAGAGACGCAATGATTGGCGTGAGCTTCGCGCGGCAGCCCTGAGAAGACTTTTCGATCGCTCTTACCGGATAGCTTGACGGGCCGCTTTGCCCCGTCGTTGCAGGCTGTTACACCGGCGTTGCCGGATCTCCCCACGAGTTCTCCAGGGCTGTCGATACCCGCCGGCCATGTTGGCACTCAATTTGCACAATCTGCTCTGGCACACGCCAGGTTGGCGGTGGCCGAAACGAGAGCGGTTCTGTTGCATCTTCCCGGGCAGACCACGCTTGTTTTCCGGCCTCGTGCTGCGGCAGTTGCGACTGCCAAACGATGGAGCGAGATTCTTGTCGACTGATCTGCACGTGCCGGACAATCAGTTTTTGCCGATTCTTTCACCGAATCCCCTTGAAAGAGGCGTGGCGGCGCTCAAGCGCACCATCACGGTACGCCAGCCGCGCCGTTTCCGCTTGCCGGAAAAGGGAGAAGTGATTGCGCATGGCGACCGCAAATACAACATCGGTGACAAACTCGGGCGCGGCGGCTTCGGCATCGTTTACGAATGCAGTGACGAGTGGGGCAATGCGCTGGTTGCGAAGATCATCCTGCCGCATGACCGGCCCTACACCGAGGTGCGCGAAAGCTGGCTGGAAGAAGCCGGCAAGTTGATGGATTTGCGCCACCCGAACATTACTTTCGTGCGCGATGCGTTCGAATACCAGGACACTTTCTATCTGATCATCGAGCGCTGTAACTTTCCGTTACTGCAAGTGATTACCAGTATCGGACTGGACTCGGAGCGTTGGCTTCCCTATGTCGCGCGTGACGTGCTGCAAGCGCTCGATTACATTCATGGGCATGGCTACATTCACAAGGATCTGCACCCGGGAAATGTGTTTGTAGTGGAGTCGCGCCAGCAGGCGGCATTTATTCATCGCATCGTGCGCTCGTTCAAAATCGGTGATCTGGGATTGACGCGCCTCGAAACCGACGTCCGCGCTTTCCAGACACGGCTGGCCGAGTGGATGCGCCCCCCCGAAATCATCGATCCGGACAAGTTTGGCACGATTGGCCGCCAGGTAGACGTGTACCAGGCCGGATTACTGCTGCTATCGTTGCTGCTCAAGGAAATCCCGTACTTTACCGCCGAGGAGATCGTCGGCGGCATTCCGCAAGCCGTTGCCCAGGATCATGCCTCACCCTATGCACCGGTCATCGCCAAGGCGCTGCGGTGTCACGTCGAATCGCGTACCCAGACCGCGCTGGAGTTCTGGCGGGAGCTTTCCGCAATAACAAGCGAATCCTGATCGCTTTACCCTTTCGCCGGTTTTCGCGTCGACACGACAATTTCGGCGATGACGAAAATCAGGAACCAGACCAGTGCCCACTCGGCGATCGACAGTCCCATAAAACGCCATAGCACCTCGGTGCAATCACCAGTACCCCGAAAGATCATGGGCAGCACTTCTGCCAGTGGGAAAGCATCGACCATGTAACCAAGGTCGGCACCACAGTCGAATAACTGCGGAGGATTGTGCTCCAGCCATGCGTGGCGTGCGGCCACGCCGGCGCCAAGACCGGCAAAGATCACGATCAGTGCCGAATACAGCCATCTGGCGGGCCCGCGCGGATCGTGAACGGCTGCCACGAGCGCAACGACGCCGACGATGATGAAGGCATAGCGTTGCAGGATGCACATCGGGCACGGCTCCAGATCCATGTAGTGCTGAAGGATCATCGCAAACGCGATCAGCCCTGCGCAGACAACGAATATTCCGGCATGCGCCCAACGTCGTTCGATGCCCATCAAATCTTCTCCAGCGCCTGATCGAGGTCCGCGATAAGGTCCTGTACGTCCTCGATCCCTACCGACAATCTCACCAGGTTATCCGTGATGCCCAGTCTCTGGCGAAGCTCGACCGGCAGGGTGCCGTGGCTCATGGTTACCGGATGACCGACCAGGCTCTCGACGCCACCAAGTGATTCGGCGAGGGTAAAAATCCCGCAGGCTTCCAGAGCCCGGCGAACGCCGCTCATGTCGGTACGAAGGTACACAGAGATCATGGCGCCGAAACCGTTCATCTGTTTGCGTGCGAGCGCGTGCTGCGGATGATCCGGCAGGCCCGGAAACAGCGTGCGTTCCACTTTAGGGTGTTGGTTCAGCCATGCCGCGATTTCCATTGCATTGTCGCAGTGCTTGCGCATGCGCAGCGGCAGCGTCTTCACGCCGCGTAACGCCAGGAAGCAGGAAAACGGGTCGAGGATGGAGCCGATTGCGTTTTGCATGAACTCCAGTCTTTCGGCGAGGTCGCTGCGATCGCGCACGACGACGATGCCGCCCACCATGTCCGAATGTCCGTTGATGTACTTGGTAACCGAATGAACAACCAGGTCGATGCCGTGTTCGAGTGGCCGTTGCGCCCACGGCGAGGCGAAAGTGTTGTCGACAACCGTGATCACGCCGCGCGCCTTGCCCAGTTCGGCAACCTGCTGCAAATCGGTGACCTTGAGCAGCGGGTTGGAGGGCGTTTCGACCCAGATCATCCGGGTATCTTTCTGCATTGCCGCTTCAATCGAGCCGGCGACATTGGGGTCCGCGTAGGACACGCGAAGCCCCATCGACGCCTTGCGTACACGCTCGAAAAGGCGCCAGGATCCGCCGTACATGTCATCGATGGCGACAATATGGCTACCGGCTTCGAGCAACTCCAGCACAGTCCCGCTGGCCGCAAGTCCGGAAGCAAACGCCGTTGCGTGCTTGCCGCTCTCCAGATCAGCGATGCAGCGCTCGAACGCGTGCCGCGTCGGGTTCTGGGTACGCGAATACTCGTATCCGGTATGAACGCCGGGCGAGCTTTGCTTGTAGGTTGAAGTCGCGAAGATCGGCGTCATCACCGCTCCGGTCGCCGGGTCGGGTTGCTGGCCGGCGTGAATGGAGCGGGTCGAGAATCCGGGGTTCTTGTCTTTGCTTGCCATGCTGTTCCTTTTATCGGCTACCGGGCTGGAAATCAGGGCTGATGTTGCTCAAACCGCGGTACGAATCATGGTGGTGAAAGTTACTGACGTTCTTGAGGACCCTTCGAGCTCGCATGCGTTACCCTTCCAGCAGGCTGACTTCGCCACGATCGACGGTATAGATGCGATCGAGCAGCTCGCGGGAATGCGAAAGTCCTGACTCGGTCAGCACGATGGCGATCCCCTCATTCCCAAGCCCGGCGATGACTTCCGCCAGGCGTGCTGCCAGCACCGGGGCGACACCCTCGAACGGCTCATCGAGCAGCAGGAGTTTGGTTCCGCACATCAGCGCGCGGGCCAGGGCGACCAGTTTTTGCTGGCCGCCTGACAGCAGCAGCGCCTTGCGATGCGCGAACTCGCGAACCTCCGGAATCATCGTGTAGATCTGCTGCAAACGGGGCCCGGGATCGCGCAAACCCCCTGACCACGCGGGCAGCAGGACGTTTTCTTCCACTGTGAGATCCGGCACCAGCCTTCTGTCTTCGGGCATGTAACCAATGCCGCTGCGGGCGCGGGCATGGGTTGGCATCTTGCCCAGTTCGTTACCGTCGAATGCGATTGAGCCGGCGCTGGGCGCAAGCAAACCCATGACGGCACGCATCAGAGTCGTCTTGCCGGCGCCATTGCGGCCGATCAGGCCGGTGAACTTGCCGCCCGGCACATCCATGCTCACACCGCGCAACACGCTGACCGAGCCGATCGACACATCGAGACGGTCAAGCTTGAGCATGGCCACCTCGCCGCTTCGCATGAAACGTTTCGCCGATGATGTACTTTCGCACCTCCGCATCGTTCAGCACAGTAGTAGGTTCGCCATCGGCGATGATCCTTCCCTCGGAAAATGCAAGAACCCGGTGCGTGTAGCGGGTGACAACCTCCATGTCATGTTCAACGAACAGTACGGTCACCTTCTGAGCCCGTACTGCGTCCATGACCAGGTCCATCAGCGTGAACTTTTCTTCTGCTGAGACGCCCGAGGTCGGTTCGTCCAGCAGCAGTATCCTCGGCCTGACCACCATGGCCATCGCGATGTCGAGCAGTTTGCGTACGCCTTCGGGCAGCGTTCCGGCCGCCATTTCACGATAAGGTTGCAAGCCAAACCGTTCCAGCATGGTTTCGACGGCGTCACTCGGGGTACCCTGGGTGCTTGCAGCGTTCGCCCAGTTCTTGCCCGCTGAAGCGACGATGCCGACACCCACCAGCAGGTTGTCACTGACCGACAAGGTGTCGAACAGTTGCGGGATCTGGAACGACCGGCAAATACCCAGTCTCGTAATCTGCCGCGGCCCCAATGCCGTGATGTCGCGGCCGTCGAACCGGATCGAACCGCTGCTCGGTTTCAGATAGCCGGTCACCATGTTGAGGAAGGTGGTTTTGCCGGCGCCATTGCTGCCAATCAAGCCAACCACCGTGTCCGCCTCGATGGATACGTTGATGTCGGCCGCGGCGGTGACCGCGCCGAAGGTCTTGCGCAATTGTCTCGATTCGAGAATGACGCTCACATTGCACTCCGGCCCGAACGCCTGAACAACGACCACAGGCCGCCCGGCAGGAACATGATCACCAGCAGCATCGCTGCACCCAGTGCCATCTGCCAGGTATTGGGTGAGTACTCATAGGCGAAGCTGCGTATGCTCTCGAAGATGGTTGCGCCCAGAAACGGTGCCAGCACGCTGCCCGTGCCTGAAAGAATGCTGATGAAAACGAATTCTCCGGACGTGGTCCAGTAAGCCATTTCCGGATCGATGTGCCCGACGCTCACGGCCATCAAGGCGCCGCCAAGCCCGGCCAGAATCGCCGACATGACGTAGTTCAGATGAATGGTATTGGCGACCGATGCACCCATGTACTCGACGCGAAGCTCGTTGTCACGTATTGCTTCTGCGAGCCGGCCACGATGGGAATTCAGGTAGCGGTGAATGAGCACGGCGCAGACCCACGCGATCAGCGCGGTCACCGCGAATATCAAGTAGCGCTCGTAGGCGGTGCCCGCGATATGCACACCGAGCATCGTCTTGACAGTGACATTGAATCCATCGGTGCTGCCCAGCGAAGACGTCTTCACAAGGAGCCCGTACAGAATCATCGAAAACGCGAGCGACAACATCGCGAAAAAAATGTCGCGATACCTCCGCAGCAGCAGCGCGAGTATTGCCGACACGCCAGCGCAAATCGCGACCGCCGAACCGAGCATGACGGCGAGTTCGGTGATGCCGAACAAGGGTTCCAGCGTGCCTGCGGCATAGGCGCCCAGGCAGTAGTAAAGACCATGGCCGAATGACACCAGCCCGGTGCGAATCAGCAGCATCATTCCCAGCACGACGATGCCGTAGCACAGCGCAACGGTGAACAGGAACATCGTCCAGTTCGGCAGGAACGGGGCAAACACCAGCATCGCTGCCAGTACGATGGTCAATATTACGACTGTGCGTTCACGCTTCATATCTTGCGGGCTTCCTGCGTGCTGAACAGCCCTTTCGGACGCACGATCAGCACCGCGGCCATGACGAAGTAGATACTGAACAGGTCCAGTTCAGGCCGGAAATGCACGGTTGCGGCGCGTACGATGCCGACGAGAAGTGCCGCGAGCGCTGCCCCCGGGAGGCTGCCGAGCCCGCCGATGACGACCACCGCAAACGCCAGCACGATGGTCTCGGCGCCAATACCTGGCTGCACCGAAATCATCGGCGCCGTGAGCGCACCACCCAGCGCGCCGAGCATGGCACCCAGGGTGAAGGTCACGAAATAAACGCGGCTGACATTGACGCCTTGTGAGGCCGCCATTTCGCGGTCATGGATGACCGCAATCAGGATTTTTCCCTGCCGGGTTCGCGTCAGCGCCCAGGCGAGCACGGCTCCGATTGCGACAGCGATCGCCAGCAGCAGCAGGTTGTAATTCGGATAGGTCAGATCGGCGATATCGAAACTGCCGAGCAGCCCGTAGGGCTGGTACAGGAAATAGGGATCAACCCCCCACACCAGTTTGATGAAGTCTTCGAGAATCAGAAACGTCGCGTACGTGACCAGCACCAGCACGATCTCGTCTCGCCCGTACATGAAGCGCAGCAAGCCGCGCTCGAGCAGCGGGCCGGCGATTATCCCTACCAGAACTGCAGAAACCAGCATCACAGCGTAGGAGCCCATCGCCGGATAACCTTGCTCAAACCAGTAGCCGGCCAGTGACGCGGCGGTATAGGCGCCCAGCGCGAACAGACTGCCGTGCGCGATGTTGAGAATCTTCATCACGCCGTAGATGAGCGTCAGTCCGATGGCCATTATGAATAGCCAGGACGAATAGATAAGGCCGTCGATCAGGACGGCGACCAGCTGTGTCATCGATGTGTCGAGAGCCGGGTACGATGTGATGTGCCTGTCTGTGCCCCGCGGGGCTTGCCGGTCATCACGTCGTGATTACCACTTCCCTGGCTTCAAACCCCCTTTGATCCAGTCGATGCTGCTCATGCCCTCGGGCGGCTGCACCTGTTCGACCGGATAGTACTTGATGTTCTCTATCTTGATCTGGCCGCCAACCGTTCGTGTCGTGCCGTAGGCCGTGCCCTGAACTGCCTGATGCCCCTTGCCGAGTTTCATCATGACCTTGCCGCTTGGTCCGTCAAATGTCAGATACTCGAATGCCGCAATCACCTCGTCAGTGCTGGGCATCTTGTAGGCTTCCTCCATTCCCTCCTTGACGCCCTCGGCGGCACCCATCGGTGTGGCGTTCCGGACCTTGTCGAGGCGCGCTTTCTCGTAAGCTGCCTTGAGTCCGAGAAACGCTTGCGCGGCGCTATACGCCGGATAGTTGGGATCGAGCCCGGTCCTGGCGCGATAGATACTGCGCAGCCAGTCGTTCAAAGCGCTCTTTGGTGCGAATACACCGTGCGGGCCGCGGGCGCCAACGATGGTGCCATCGGGAATGTTACCCACCAGGCGGTGCAGATTCGGTTCGCCAGCAATCAGCAGCAGGCCACTGCGACGGAACAGGCCGCGCGGTGTCGACTGCAGCATGAATGCCTCCAGGTCACCGCCCCACAGGCTGGAGTGAATGACATCGGGCCGGCTTTGCATCAGCGCGGAAATTTCGGCGCCGTACTGTCCGGCTCCGAATTTCGGCATTTGCGAGGTCACGATCTCCGCCTTCGGCCGCAGCACCGACATGACCGCCGTCCAGTCGTTCCACGAGTCCTGTCCCCAGGCGTAGTTCTGGTTGATGCCGGCATAGGAGGCAAGGTCCGGGCGCGTGTCGAGCAGGTAGCGCGCACCGGCAACAGCATCCATGGTTGCGTGCGGGCGCGTGCGGAATACGTATTTGTAGGTGCCTTCCTCAAACACGCGTGGTGTTCCGCAGTCGAACAGCACGGTGAGCTTCTTGAGTTCCTCGGCTACCGGCGGAATGGCGAGGCAGTCGCCACTCGAGATGTAACCGATCACGAAGTCCACCTGCTGGCGCTCCACGAGATTGCGGAACTCGGCGACCTGCTTGGTCGCGCCGCCGGCTTCGTCGATGATGACCAGTTCAATCGGCACGCCTGAAAAACCGATGGCGTTATACGGCGCCGGCGCCGTCCCGGCGTTCAGTGACTCGACGATGGCTTCGGCGGCGATTCGCGCCGGAACGCCGAACGGCCCGGCAGCGGGGCCGGAAAGGAAACTGACCAGGCCGATGCGGATTGGTTTGTCCGCCGCTGCCGCCGGCGCGGCAAACAAGGCGGCGGTGGCGACACTGGTGGCAAGCAGCCGATAGACAAGGTTGGAAATCTTCATATGTTTTTCGCGGTGCGCTCCTGCAGGGAAATTTGCCCGACCATTGCGTCCGTGCGTAGGACGGCAAGCGGCGGGGCTGAAACAGTGCCGCGAATGTAGCAGCCCGGTACCGAATCAGCAACATGAGGCGGCGCGGCGAACCCGCGGCGCGCACGAGTAAATCGCTCGCCGGCTTGCGCCGGCCTCGCAATGCATCTGCGTCAGAGCACTTCGGTCGAACTCAGCGAACCTGCGTCAGCAGTTGGTCGATCGTTGACCGGCATCGCGACAGGTATCCTTCTCCGAACAGATTGAGGTGATTGAGCAGATGGTAGAGGTTATACAGATGCTTGCGGCTCGCGTAGCCGCTGTCCAGTGGCCAGATCGTCTGGTAGGCGTCATAGAACGCTGCAGGGAAACCGCCAAACAATTCAGTCATGGCGATGTCCGTTTCCCGGTCGCCGTAATAGACGGCCGGGTCGAAAACGACCGGTGCGCCGTTCGCGGCGAACCCGACGTTACCTGTCCACAGATCCCCGTGCAGCAGGGATGGTTCTGGCGTGTAGCCGGCAAGGAAATGCTTCAGGTTTTCCCGCAAGGCATTGCCGCGCGTTTCCAGTTGCGCCCGGTAGCCGTTACGGAACGCCAGTTCGAGCTGATAGCCGATGCGCTGATCGCGAACAAAGACAGTCCAGTCCCGGGAGCATGTATTGACTTGCGGTGTTGAGCCGATGGTGTTGTCGCGGTGCCAGCCGAAACGCGGCTGACTGAACTGGTGCATTCGTGCCAGTACGCGCCCGAGCAAATCCCAGCCGGCTGCCGCGCCGGAGCGCAAGGGGCCCAGATCTTCGAGCACCAGCCAGGCGTAGTCGTCGTTGCGAGCGCTGCACACCGGAGCGGGCACCCTTAGCGCATTGGGTCGCGCCAGCTCGCGCAATCCGTCCTCTTCGGCCTCGAACATTTGCAGCGCTTCCGGGGCGTTCAGTTTGACAAAGTAACTTGCGGCACCGTCGCTGATTATGGCGCTGCGGTTAATGCATCCCCCGGAAACGGCGCGCACGGTATCGACGTTGAAGCGTCGGCCAGTGCATGCGCTGATGCGCGCGCCGATGTGTTGCCAGAGCTTGTCGCTCAAGCCGGGCAGTGATGTGGCGCTCATGAGCGTGTATTTGCCGGGATGCTGCCCGCAATGCTGGCGGCGTGCGCTGTGACCCGACAGCAATGCCGCCAGATGCTCGAATCGGCCAGCCGACCGGTCAGGCGCGGGCCTTTCGGGATCGCCGTCTCAGCCCCGCAACGACTTGCGAGCCGCCTGTATTGCCAGCCTGACCTGGGATGGTGCAGTGCCGCCAACATGGTTGCGCGCGGCCAGTGCGCCGCTCAGGGACAGCTGATCGAGTGCGTCGGTCTCGATCAGCGGCGAGAACTGACGCAAATCGTCGAGCGTCAGGTCGGACAAATCCACGCCTTTTTCCGCAGCCAGCCGCACGGCCCGCGCAACGGCTTCATGCGCTTCCCGAAACGGCAAGCCTTTCCTGACGAGATAATCTGCCAGGTCAGTCGCGGTGGCAAAACCTTCCCGGGCGGCGTTGCGCATTGCGTCAACATCGACCTCGATGCCGGTGAGCAGGTCCGTGTAGATGCGCAGCGTCGCAATGATGGTGTCAGCCGTGTCGAACAAGGGCTCCTTGTCTTCCTGGTTGTCCTTGTTATATGCGAGTGGCTGGCCCTTCATCAGCGTCAGAAGCGCGACCAAGTGACCATTGACCCGTCCGGTCTTGCCACGGACCAGTTCCGGCACGTCGGGATTCTTCTTCTGCGGCATGATCGAAGAGCCTGTGCAAAAGCGGTCTGCCAGGCGGATGAACCCGAAGCGCGGATTCATCCACAAGATCAGTTCTTCCGACATTCTCGACAGATGCATCATCAACAGCGCCGCGTCGGCGCAAAACTCGATGGCGAAGTCACGATCGGATACGGCGTCCAGTGAATTGCGGCAAACACCGTCAAATCCCAGTTCCCGCGCGACTTGTTCCCGGTCGATGGGAAAAGTGGTGCCCGCCAGCGCCGCCGACCCAAGCGGCAGTTGATTGACGCGCGAGCGGCACTCCGCGAAACGCTGTGCGTCGCGTAGCGTCATTTCATAGTAGGCCATCAAATGGTGCGCGAACGAAACCGGTTGTGCGACCTGCAGGTGAGTGAAGCCCGGCATCAGCGTATCGACGTGCTGCTCGGCAAGCTCGAGCAGATTTGCGTGAAATGCCCGTAGCAGGCGCAGTACCTCGTCAATCGCGTGACGCAGGTACAGGCGAATGTCGGTTGCGACCTGATCGTTGCGGGAACGGCCCGTATGCAAGCGCTTGCCGGCATCGCCGACCAGCGCTGTCAGGCGGTGTTCAATGTTCAGGTGCACGTCCTCGCGGTCATCTGACCACTCGAACTCGCCCCGCGAGATCTCTCCCTCGATTTCACCGAGGCCGCGTTCGATGTCCGCCAGGTCATCGGCCGAGAGCACACCGCAGGCGTGGAGCATCCGGGCATGCGCAAGTGATCCCTGAATATCGTATTCGGCCAGGCGCTGGTCGAATCCGACCGATGCCGTATAGCGCTTGACCAGCTCGGCTACCGGCTCGCTGAATCTGCCGGACCAGGCCTTGTCGTCTGGTTTGGGTGGGGGTTTGTTGGGTTGCATCCTGGCTGAAGCCAAATCAAGAACGGGGACGGGATATCGGGCAAACGGCACATTCGATAAACACGAAGCTGGCTAGCTTAGTGCTTCAATTTCGCCTTGTTGCGTCAATTTCATCATGCAAAGCAGCTTTCCAGGGCAATTTGCCGCCCGGCATGCAGGCATGCCGGGAAAGTAACCCCAGCGAAGTTATAGAACCGATGGCAAGTATAAGTCAGAACGCTCCAGTGAATTCGTTGCCCGATTTCCGCAATCTCGGTGTCATGCTGCGGATACTCGTGATCGTTACCGGATTGACTCTGCTGGCAGAGGCGTTGAAAAACAACGCGCTTGTCCGCTGGCTGGAAGCATCCGCCGCAGCAATTGCCTTCGTATTGCCGGTGACGATCATCTCCTTGCTGATTCTTGGACTGGCGACTGCGTGGCTGCGCCGGATCGATTACAGGGCGGCAATCGCCTTTGTCGTGATCATCGAGCTGGCGGTCGTCACGGCTACGGTCCAGTTCGTCTGGGTGCTGCTTCCGGAGGACAACAGCCTCACAGTTCTTGTCCGCTACTGGCTGTTCACGGTGTTACTGGCGCTGGCGCTGATTGGCTATTTCAACTTGCGCAATCGGGCATTGTCTCCGGCACTGGCGGAAGCGAGATTGCAGGCGTTGCAGGCCCGCATCCGTCCGCATTTCCTGTTCAACAGCCTCAATGCGGTCCTGAGCCTCATGCGCGCCGAACCGCGGCGCGCCGAAACCGCGCTTGAGGATCTCTCGGAGTTGTTTCGCGTATTGATGTCCGACAACCGGAAGTTGATTCCCCTGGAGCAGGAACTCGAGTTGTGCAGGCAGTATCTCGATATCGAATCCTTGCGGCTCGAGGACCGGCTGAACGTGGACTGGCGTATCGAGGAACTGCCCGACGATGCCATGGTTCCGCCGTTGATCCTGCAGCCGTTGCTGGAGAACGCCGTGTACCACGGCATTGAGCCGTCCGCCCGGCCGGGCACCATCTCGATACACATTCAACGAAAATCCGAGCGTCTGGAAATGACCCTGAGCAATCCGGTACCAGAAACAACAAGGCCCCAATCGGGTAACAAGATGGCGCTGGCGAACATCGGGGAGCGCTTGCAACTGCACTTCGATGCCGAAGCCACATTTGCAACCCGATCGGAAGGCGGCCGCTTCGAGGTACGCATCGTTCTGCCTTATGTCAAGGGGGTGATATGAGCGGCGGAAAACTCCGGATTGCCATCACGGACGACGAGGCCCCGGCGCGCAACCGTATCAAGAACCTGCTGGAAGACGTATCCGAAATGCTTCCGATCGAACTGGTGGGAGAGGCGGACAATGGTCGAGCCCTGCTCGAACTGGTTGAAGAGCATCCGGCCGACGTCGTTTTGCTCGACATCAGGATGCCGGAGATGGACGGCCTGGAGGCGGCGAGACACCTGCAAAAACTCGAAGATCCGCCGCATGTGGTGTTCACGACCGCTTATGACGATTACGCGGTGAGTGCTTTCGAACTGCATGCGATTGACTACCTGGTAAAGCCGATCCGCTTGCGCCGTCTGCACGACGCTTTGTCACGCGTGCGGTCGATCACGCGCATCCCACTCGACGTGCTGAACGAAATGGCGCCCGACGCGCGTACGCATTTATCGATACAGGAGCGCGGAAAAGTCCAATTGGTGCCGGTGGCGGAAATACTGTATTTGCGCGCAGAGCTAAAGTACGTGACCATACGCACGGCGCAGCGTGAGTTGCTCCTTGAAGAGTCCCTCTCCAGTCTTGAGGAAGAGTTCGGTGACAGGTTCGTTCGCATCCACCGCAATTGCCTGGTCGCGCGGGAATACATCGAGGCCTTCGAGAAAGAGTCGCAGCCAGGTGCGGAAGCGCGCTGGGTGATACGGGTGCGCGGCGTGAACGAAAAACTGCCGGTCAGCAGGCGACAGCAATCCATCGTGCGGCAACTCGGAAAGAAGGCGTGCTGAAACCGGTCCTGGCAATGGCGGCAGGGCTGTGCGTTTGTCTGTCGGCGGGCGCGGTAACGCTGCCCGAAGTGCCGGCCAATGGAAGTGCCCTGGAAGATCTCGACCGGAACGTGTTCCAGTGCCGGGCGGCAGACCAGCTTACCCAATGCCGCCGTCGCGGCAAGCCGTCCGACCAGATAGCCGGCGAGTCGGTCTTTGAAATCGTGCTTTCCTACCGGGAGAACACGCTGGTGCGCACCGTTTTCACTTTCAGCGAAGCGCGTCTGGACCAGTTCGTGGAGCAACTATCGCGGCAGCTTGGAGCCCCTGCGGCTGGTAGCGAGGGCCTGAAAGCCGGCATGGGTGGCGTCTTCGAGAATCGTTATTACGTATGGAATCGCGGCGGGAAAGCATGGTTTGTCGAGCAATACTTCGAGCGCATTACCGATAGCGCCTTGTGGATGATGAGCGATTCCGAGCTGGACCGGCTGTTTGCCGAGCGCGAACGCCAGCGAGTACGAGGCGCGCGCGATCTCTGAGTAACAGGCGGGCTGCTGCGGAAACCGTTGTCGGGCCGTATCGATATCCCGGCGCCCACCACCGGCGCGTCGAGACGGCAGTTGTGCAGAATCTCGCGCCACTACCCGATGACGGCACTCCACCGAACGGAACCCGTTTCGAACAGATGCGTGCCTGAAACGGCAACAGTCGCCAACGGCAGTTGCGCCCCGGTTGGCGCCGGGTATCCCATTCGGGCTGCGCTATCCGTGCGCTATCCATGCGCTATGGAGAGCAGGCGATTCGTAAGCGGTTAGACTAGGCATTTGCGGCGTATGACGCCATGTGGTCCGTGAAGCGGATCGAGCTGCTTTTCATACCCTGGACAACACCGAATTTTGTCAAAGAGCCCGAAATCCATAGTCATAGCCACGCGGGAAAGTGCCCTCGCGCTGTGGCAAGCGCGCTACGTTGCCGCCTTGCTGCAGAAACGGATCCCTGGCCTTGGCGTTTCCTTGCTTGGTATGACGACCGAGGGTGACCGGCGCCTGGAAGTGTCGCTTGCCCGGATCGGGGGCAAGGGATTGTTCGTGAAAGAACTCGAACAGGCGTTGTACGACGGGCGTGCCGACATCGCCGTGCATTCGATGAAGGATGTACCGATGGAGTTGCCGCCCGGGTTTCGGATTGCCGCAATGATTGCCCGCGAGGATCCGCGTGACGCCTTTGTCTCGAATCGTTTCCCGGACCTGCAATCGCTCCCGAAAGGCAGCGTTGTCGGCACTTCGAGTTTGCGCCGTCAAAGCCAGATCAGGGCGCGCCATCCGCACCTGGTCGTCAGGCCGCTGCGCGGTAACGTCCAGACACGGTTGCGCAAGCTCGATGAAGGCGAGTTTGCCGCCATCATTCTCGCCGCGGCGGGCCTGCAACGCCTCTCCCTGCAACAGCGCGTCACCGCCTTTCTGGAACCGGAACAGAGCTTGCCGGCAGTCGGACAGGGCGCACTCGGAATAGAATGCCGGGAGGACAGAGCGGATCTTCGTGAACTGCTTGCACAGCTAGAGGACGCGCAAACGCGCTGCTGTGTCGAAGCCGAGCGCAGCCTGTCGCGCGAACTTGCCGGCAGCTGCAACGTGCCGTTGGGTGGATATGCGCAGTTGATCGGCGACAAGATGCGTCTGCGCGGCTTCGTTGCCAGGCCGGATGGGTCGAAACTGATCGAGGATGATTTGACCTTGCCGTTCACCGATTCCGTGGCGGATACGATTGGCCGGGACATGGCCCGGCGACTGGCGGAGCGTGGCGCAAGGGAAATTCTCGATTCCCTGGAGCTGGAAGGATGAGCGGTTGCGACCTCAACGGCCTCGGCGTGCTGGTGACACGACCAGCCGGGCAGGCTGGGCCGCTGGCGGCGTCGATCCGGCAAATGAGGGGCAAGCCCACCTTCTTTCCCGGGGTGGTGATCGAAGCAGTGGAGCACGGGAGGCTGGTTTCCGCCCTGTCGTCGATGACACCGATGGATCTCGCGATTTTTGTCAGTCCGACGGCGGCCCGGCTCGGCGTACCGCCACTGATCGAAAAGTTCGGGTCGCTGGACGGCTTGCGCGTTGCGGCAGTGGGGCGAACTACGGCGGCCGAGTTGGAGAAACTCGGGTTGACCGACATCATCGTGCCGGACAGTTCAAGCGGTGGCGAAGCCCTTGCCGGTTGTCTGCAACTTGGGCAACTGGCGAACCGGAAGGTGCTGCTGGTACGGGGCGAAGGCGGCAATGACGTGCTGGAGACCGCCCTGCGGAAGCGCGGCGCGAATGTTTGGTTGTTCGAGTGTTATCGTCGCTGTTTGCCAGGAGCCGACTTTGGTGCGGTTGAGCCGTTGCTGCGCGACGGGCGCATTGGAGCGTGGATGGCGACCAGCGGTGAGATACTGGACAATCTGCTGCGTTTGGCCGGAGAGCACGCGGCGCTGTTGCGAAATACACCGCTGTTCGTCAATCATCCACAGGTTGCCGTGCGCGCATTTTCACAAGCAGTCAAAGTAATATTCGTTACTTCGGGTGGGGATGCCGGTCTCAGCGCCGGTCTCTGCACGTGGTTTTGCGAGCCCCGGGCTTCAATGTCCTGATTCAAACGGAACTGTCATGAGCAAGAACAGCAAGGATGAGCAAACCCGCGCATCCGGGTCGAAAGAAACGGAAAACCCGGCCGCTCAGCCAAAAACGCAGCGGCCAGCGGAGAAGCGCGACGAGCAACGAGCGGCAGCCAAAGACGGGCCGGCTGACCGGCCTGAAGCGGCATCAGGCGTTGCGCCGGCTGAGACCGGGCAACGTCACGGGCGCGGCGCTGCAGGGCTGATCGCAACCCTGGCGTTCTTGATCGCGCTGGGCGCGGCGGGATTCACCGTTTGGCAGACATACGAACTGCGGCGGGCAAAAACCGAATTAGATCTCGAGCTGGCGCGCAAGCTGGCGGAAATTGAAACGATTGGCAGTGATGCCCGCCGCGAGTCCGGCGGCGCGAGAGACATTGCACGCGAAGTGGAATCAAGGCTTGGCCGGCTCGAAGCGCAACTGGTGGAGTTGCAGAACCAGCGCCTGGCACTGGAGTCCCTGTATCAGGACCTGTCGCAGTCTCGCGATGAGTGGACCCTGGCCGAGGTCGAACAGATTCTGCTGGTTGCCAGCCAGCAGCTTCAACTGGCGGGCAACGTCAAGGCCGCCTTGATCGCGCTCGAAGCCGCGGATGCCCGTCTTGCCCGGTCGGATCGCCCGCAACTGACGGCATTGCGCCGGGTCATCGCCCAGGATATAGAACGGCTCAAATCTTCGCCGTTTGTCGACGTGACCGGGATCGGGCTCAAACTCGAGCGGATCATCGCGAGCGTTGGCGAAATGCCTTTGGCGATGGAGACCCGGCCCGAGTCAATGAGGCCGGAAGCCGCGACGTCATCGGCGGCGCAAGGCTGGCGGCAAGTCATCGACGAGCTATGGAACGATCTGCTCACGCTGGTTCGTATCGAGCGAATTGACGCGGCCGAGGCACCGCTGTTGGCACCTGAGCAGTCTTTCTTTTTGCGCGAGAACCTGAAGCTCAGATTGCTCGGGGCCCGGCTTTCCCTGTTGGCGCGTGATCAGGCGACTTTCCGCGCCGATCTGGAGGCAGCCTCGGCCTGGCTGCAACGTTATTTCGACACCGAGGCGTCGACGGTGGCGTCATCGGCAACGGCGATCGATGAATTGTCGAAATCGGACATCGTTATCGCGCTGCCCGACGTTGGCGCCAGTCTCGATGCGGTGCGCAATTACCGTCTGGTCAGAGAACGCACTGTGCGTTGAGCCGGCAGGCGGCAGTTTTCGGGTGACGATCGACATTACGGAGGGATAGGAGACAGGATGCGCTGGTTGTTATGGGTCATTGCGCTGGCTGCGCTGGCTGTCGGATCGGTTCTGGTCGCGCGCGTGAACCAGGGATTCGTGCTGCTGGTGACCCCGGTTTACCGGGTGGAGCTTTCTCTGAATCTTGCCATTGTCATTCTCGTCGCGGCGATTATCGCCGGCTATCTGCTGGTTCGTACCCTGGCGGTTGCTGTGTCGATGCCGGCGAGGGTGCGGGAATTCAATAAACGGCGCGCCGAGAAAAAAGCCCGTCAGGCATTTGGCGATGCGGTGCGCTTATATTTCGAAGGGCGTTTTGGCATGGCCGAGCGAGCGGTCGCGTCGGTGTTGTCACGCGATCAATCGGCCGGATTGGCGGCCCTTGTTGGTGCCCGGGCTGCGCATGGCCGCCGCGATTACGCAACACGCGATGAGTATCTGAAGCGCGCTGCCGATCATGCGCCCGCCGAGAACGTTGCGCGCCTGATCGCGCAGGCAGAGATGTACCTCGACGAGCGCCGCTATCACGATGCGTTGAACCTGCTGGGGCAATTACCTGAAAAGCACACCGAGGCTCTGAAACTGGAACTGCGTGCTCACGAGCTGGCGCATGACTGGGAAGCAGTGCTGAAGCTTCTACCGCAACTGGACAAGCGCAAGGTTTTCGACCAGGCGTTGCTCGAGCAGATACGCCGCCACGCCTACATCGAGAACTTGAGAGACAAGGCCACCGATCTGGAAACATTGCGCGGTTATTGGTCGCGCCTGCCATCATCGTACAAGCGCGACCCGCGGATAGCGGTGACGGCGGCGCAGGGTTTTCTTGCCTTTGGAAGCTGCGACGACGCGCACAAGGTGGTGGAATCCGGATTGGCCGCGCAGTGGGATTCTCCGCTCGTTGCCTACTATTCGGAATGCCTCGGAGCGAACGTCAAGAAACAGCTCGAGCAGGCGGAAAGGTGGCTCAAGGACCATCCGCGGGATCCGGTGCTCCTGTTGGTGCTCGGCAGGTTATGTGCACACGAGAAACTGTGGGGCAAGGCGCAAAGCTATCTGGAGGCGAGCCTTTCGGTCGAGCCAACGCATTCGACACATCTTGAACTGGCCCGGCTGTTTGAAAGAACCGGCCGGCAGGAAGAAGCAACGGCGCAGTACCGGCAAGCGCTCGAGCAGACCTTGCCTCGCCTCAAACAGGCAACCGGCGGGAGGCGTCGCGCCGTTATCTAGCCGCTCGCCGGCTCCGGTTAACCGCAGTTGCCGCCTGTCCCGGCCCAACGCTGCTCCAAATGCACGTCTCTGATCGAACCGAGTATTCATGAATAAATATATTCGTACGATACCCACCGCCAAGAAGGATCGCCCGCTGCGCGAGGACATCCGGCTGCTGGGCCGGATTCTTGGCGACACCATTCGTGAGCAGGAAGGCAACAGGATTTTCAATCTCGTCGAGCGCACGCGCAGGAACTCGATCGCGTTTCAGCGCGACGGCGATGCAAAGGCCAGAAAACAGCTCGATTCGGTGCTGAACGACCTCAATGCCGAAGACACGATCGCGGTTATTCGTTCCTACTGCTACTTCTCCCTGTTGGCGAACATCGCTGAAGACCAGCACCATATTCGCAGGCGCCGCGCCTACAGCCTTGCCGGTTCACGTCCACGGGAAGGTTCGATTCGACTGGCAATCGACAGGGCTTTGCAGGCGGACATTGACATTTCGAGACTGCTTTCTTTCTTTTCCAATGCCCTGGTCGTGCCTGTGCTCACGGCCCACCCGACCGAAGTCCAGCGCAAGAGCATTCTCGATCTGCAGAAACAGATTGCCCAACTGCTCACCGAACGCGACCGGTTGAAGCTCACGCCTGAGGAAAGCGCGCTTAACGACGATTCCTTGCGCGGTGCGGTGCTGACGCTGTGGCAGACGCGGATATTGCGCGAGCTGCGCCTGACCGTAGAGGACGAGATTGAAAATGGTTTGTCGTTCTACCAGCACACGTTCCTGTCACAGTTGCCGCGGCTCTACGGCGAAGTCGAAGACATGCTGGCCGCAGAAGGCGGGGCGCCGCCGCTGAGTGCGACTTTCTTGCGCATGGGAAGCTGGATAGGCGGCGATCGCGACGGCAATCCATATGTGACCCACACGGTGATGCAACATGCGCTGGCGCAACATAGTGCAACTATTTTTGACTTCTATCTTGATGAACTGCACCGGCTCGGCAGGGAACTTTCCCAATCGGTGCGGATCGTCGAAGTCACTCCCCGGCTCGGGGCTCTGGCCGGCAAATCTCCCGACGAGTCTGTGCACCGGCGCGATGAGCTGTACCGCAGGGCGCTGATCGGCATCTACGCGCGCCTGTCGGCGACTGCGCGGTCATTGGGTTTGCGGCCGAACACGCACCGTGCGCTCGGTGATGCTCGCCCGTACGAGAGCCCGGCGGAGTTCGGGGATGACCTTTCGCAGGTTGCTGAATCGCTGGCATTGAACGGAAGCGGCCGAATTGCGCGTGGCCGTCTGCGCTCGCTGCGCCGGGCAGTTGATGTGTTCGGCTTTCATCTGGCAACGCTCGACATGCGGCAGCACTCAGGTGTTCACGAATCGGCGGTCGACGAGTTGTTCTTGCGCGGCGCCGGACAGCGCGGTTATTCCGAGCTCGGCGAAAAGGAGCGCTGTGAATGGCTGTTGCGGGAACTGAAGGTGCCGCGCCCGTTGCGCTCGCAGTTCATAGACTACAGTGACGCGACCTGGAAAGAGCTGCAGATTATCGACACGGCGGCGGAATTGCGCCGGCGTTACGGTAAAGACGCGATGGCAAACTACATTGTCTCCATGACCAATGGCGTGAGCGATGTGCTGGAGGTCGCGCTGCTGCTGAAAGAATCGGGGCTGCTCGTCCCCGGGCAGGAGCCGCAGCTTCACCTCAACCTGATTCCCTTGTTTGAAACAATCGATGACCTGCGCAATTCGGCGCGGGTGATGGATACGTTGTTCAGCGAACCGTACTACCGCGCTATGCTGAAAAGCCGCGGCGATGTGCAGGAAGTCATGCTGGGGTATTCGGACAGCAACAAGGATGGCGGCTTCCTGACGGCAAACTGGGAGCTCTACAAGGCAGAAGTGGAACTTGTCAAAGTGTTTGCCCGCCATAATGTGGCATTGCGCTTGTTCCATGGCCGCGGGGGCACCGTCGGTCGCGGCGGCGGGCCCAGCTACAACGCCATTCTTTCGCAACCGCCCGGCAGTGTGGCTGGACAGATACGCATCACGGAACAGGGCGAAGTCATCGCGAGCAAGTATTCCGACCCGGGCATTGGGCGGCGCAATCTGGAGACGCTGGTCGCCGCAACGCTGGAAGCGACTCTGCTGGCGTCGGAAGACCACAGTCACGACCACCCGGGTCATTACGATGCGCTCGAAGCGATGAGTGGCAATGCTTACGCCGCTTACCGGGCGCTGGTTTATGAAACCCCCGGCTTTGTCGAGTTCTTCCGGTCCGCAACACCGATTGCCGAAATCGCTGACCTGAATGTAGGCAGCCGCCCGGCGTCGCGCCGCAAGTCGGATCGAATCGAAGATTTGCGAGCGATACCATGGGTTTTTTCCTGGTCGCTGGCGCGTATGATGTTGCCCGGCTGGTACGGCTTTGGTTCTGCCGTCGAGCAGTGGGTATCCAAAGAAGGTGATGCGGGCGTGCAGTTGTTGCAGGAAATGTACGCGAAATGGCCTTTCTTTCACGCCCTGCTTTCGAACATGGACATGGTGCTGGCGAAATCCGATATCGGCATTGCCTCACGCTATGCCGAACTGGTGAACGACGTGGATCTGAGACAGCGTATCTTCTCCAGCATCGAGCAGGAGTGGCACCGCACCGTGCGCTGGTTGCTGACCATTACCGGGCAGCGATCGCTCCTGGAGTCCAATCCGGCGCTGGCCAGGAGCCTGCAAAGCCGCTCACCCTATATCGACCCGCTGAATCACCTTCAGGTCGACCTCTTGCGCGGCTATCGCAAAGGGGGAGTGGATGACAGCCTGAAGCGGGCCATACTGTTGACGATTAACGGCATTACTGCCGGACTCAGAAACAGCGGCTAGAGCCTCGCCCGTCCGCGCCTCAACCGGCGGTGGAATCCGGATCGACCGAAGGGGTAAACGCGTCGGAGAAAAACTCCCCTTCGGGCAGTGCGCATTTCGCGGTGAAATCGCGGTGCGCCGCCTCGACCATCAGAGGAGTGCCGCAGGCATACACCTGGTAGCCGGACATATCCGGAAAATCTTCCATCACTGCCTGGTGTACCAGTCCGCTGCGGCCAGTCCACTCGTCCTCGGGAAGTGCGTCCGATATAACCGGAATGAACGTGAGATTGTCGTGTTCCTGCTGCCACTGGCCGGCCAACTCTCCCATGTAGATATCCTGCGGCCTGCGTCCGCCCCAATAAAGTGTCATGGGCCGGTCGATACCGACGTACAAGGCGTGCTCGACGATGCTTTTGATCGGCGCAAATCCGGTGCCGCTGGCAACCAGGATCATGGGTTTGTCCGAATCTTCCTGCAGGAAAAATGTCCCCAGCGGTCCTTCGAAGCGCAGGATGTCCTTTTCCTTCATGCGCCCGAAAACGGTTTCGGTGAACGCTCCGTGCGCCATGTTGCGCACGTGCAGTTCGACGAACTCGTCGTCGTGCGGCGGGTTTGCCATTGAGTAACTGCGGCGTTTGCCGTCTCTCAGCAGAATGTCGATGTACTGCCCGGCAAGGAACTGCAGCCGTTCGTTGGCCGGCAGTTTGAGCTTGAGGACCATGACGTCGTCAGCGGCTTTGTGCATGTGCTGCACACGGCAGGGAAGACGCCGGACTTCCAGCTCTCCGACGCCGCTTATCTCGCGTGTTTCGATAACGAGATCGCTGGTTGGTTTGGCCTGGCAGAACAGGGCGTAGCCGGCTTTCTTCTCGAACTCTGCAAGAGCCGCGGGCTGCGGGTTGCCATAGTCAACGCTACCCTCAAGCACTTTTCCCTTGCATGAACCACATGCACCGTTGCGGCAGCCGTACGGTAGAACCAGCCCCTCGCGAAGTGCCGCTTCGAGTACCGTTTCGTCGTCCTTGGCGGAAAATGTGTGGCCGCTTGGTTCGATTTTGATTGTGAAAGGCATTGTTCCGTTTACCTCAATGACTCGAGCCCGCATCCACGCGCAGGCGGCAAGTTCCCCTAGAATACAAGCATGCGAAGACTGTTAATCGTAGGTTGCGGCGACATCGGCTTGCGGCTGGCGCAATTGGTGCGCGGGCGCTGGCGCGTCTATGCCCTGTCCAGGTCGCAACGCCACCACGATGCCCTGCGCGCTCTTGGTGTAACGCCTGCCGTTGCGGATCTCGACCGCCCTGAAACCCTTGAGCGCCATGCGGGGTTTGCGCACGATGTCGTTCATCTCGTCCCGCCGCCAAGCGTTGGCTCGCGTGACACCCGCACCGTGAATCTGGTCCGCGCTCTGGCAAAGGGCGGCAGCATACCACAGCGCCTTGTCTATATGAGTACCAGCGGCGTCTACGGCGACTGCGCCGGGGCGCTCGTCATGGAAACGCGGCCGACCATGCCAAACTCGGAGCGTGCCGCTCGGAGAGCGCACGCAGAAAGGGTGTTGCGTGCGTGGGGGGCGCATAGCGGAACGCATGTCACCGTGCTGCGCGTGCCCGGCATCTATGCTTCTGGAAGGCTGCCGATTGCGCGCCTCAAATCCGGCACGCCGGCGCTGGCCGCGGATCAGGATGCGTACACCAACCATATCCACGCAGATGACCTCGCGCGTATTGTTCTGGCTGCCCTGGTTCGCGGTAAAGGCGGACGTGCCTACAATGCCTCGGACGATTCAATGATGAAGATGGGGGATTATTTCGACCTCGTGGCGGACCGTTTCGGTTTGCCGCACCCGCCGCGCGTGAGCTGGCAGCGCGCTCAGGAGATCGTTCCGGAAACGCTGTTATCTTTCATGCGCGAGTCGCGGCGTCTGTCCAACGCACGCCTGAAAAAGGAGTTGCGAGTGCGTTTGCGCTATCCCTCGGTCCATGAGGGTATCGCGGCAGCTCTTCCCGCATGAGCACGGGCGTTGAAAAATACCTGCTGGTGCTGACCAATCTGCCCGATCACGATGCTGCAATCGAGCTTGCGAAATCGTTGGTTGGCAAACGGCTTGCGGCGTGCGTGAACGTGCTTGACGGATGCTCCTCCGTCTACCGTTGGCAGGATGGCATCCAGACGGAGCGGGAAGTTCCCCTGTTGATCAAGACGCATGCCGACCGTTACCCGGCCTTGCAGCAGGCGATTATCGATTTGCATCCCTACGAGCTGCCGGAAATTGTCGCTGTGCCGTTTGCACGCGGGTTCCAGCCCTATCTCCAGTGGGTCTCGACGGGCCTGGATCTTTCCGGCTAGCGGCGGGTCGAAGAAAAACCTTGAAGAGGCCTTGATGTCACTGCAACCGCTGAAAATTCTGGTGCTGCTGATGGTGCTGGTAGTGCCGTCCTGGGCTGATGACGAGTTTCTCGACCCGGAAGACGCATTCCGTTTTTCCGCAAGTCTGGTCTCGCCCGGCATGTTCGAAGTGCGCTATGTCATCGCTGACGGTTACTATATGTACCTTGACCGCTTTCGTTTTGATGTCGAGCCCCGCGGCATCGTTCTGGGGACTCCGCGGTTTCCTGCCGGGCAGTGGCACGAGGACGAGTTTTTTGGCCGCAGCCAGGTCTTCCGCGGCCAGGTGATCATCGGAATACCGATCGTAGCCGGCGCCGATGTCAGCGGCACGATACGGCTCATAGCCGTGTCGCAGGGCTGCGCCGATGCGGGCATCTGTTATCTGCCAACGGAACAGACGAAGGACTTCGAACTGATTGGTTCGCTCGGTGCGCCGAGCCTCACGCGATGAGCCGTGCCGTGCAGGTGTTGCTGTTTGTAGCGGTGATGCTGGTCGCCGGCGTAGGAGGTTACTGGCTCAGCGGGCCGCCACGGCCCGGTGCAGTTGATGTCGGACCGGTGCTCGCAGCGACCTTGCCCGACCTTTCCGGCGCACCGCAAACCATAGGCAACTGGCGCGGCAAGGTGCTCGTGGTCAACTTCTGGGCGACATGGTGCCCACCCTGTCTGGAAGAGATTCCGCAGTTTGTGCGGATGCAGGAGCGGCTGGGCGGGCAAGGCTTGCAGTTCATTGGCATTGCCATCGACGAGCCCGAGAAAGTCCGCATGTTTGCGCAGAAAAATGCGATCAACTACCCGATCATGATTGGTCAGCTCGACGCCATCGAGCTTTCGAAGTCGGCTGGAAACAAGGCCGGCGGATTGCCATACACCATCGTTCTGGATCGCTCGGGCAGGGTGGTCAGTCAGCACTATGGCGGCCTGAATGAAGAGATACTGCAACCGATTTTCGACGATCTGTTGTGAAGATCTCCAAAAATACTGAAAAATGTCTCTATCTCCTGCGATCCCGCGGTCTTCTTGATTGCCACCTCCGCCTTTTTCGAATATCCGCAAGCGCCGCTGGCTGATCGACGTCTGGCGCTGCGATAACTGCGGTCAAGCCGACATATCGGGGTGTTTATGTCGCTAAATCTGGACAATTTGCAGCGAACTGCGGCAAACTTGCTGCCATGAAATCGACGCGATCGAAGTCGGCACAGACGCGGGGCGGTCGCCCGACCGGCCACGTCCTGGTGATCCACGGGCCCAATCTTAATTTGCTAGGCAGCCGCGAACCGGAGGTTTATGGCGCGGAGACGCTGGATATGATCAACGGCCGGCTGGCTGCCGCCGCCAAGCAAGCCGGCGTCCGGCTCTCGGTCTATCAAAGCAACTCCGAAGGCGGGCTGGTGGACCGGGTACAGGTGGCCCGCGACGAAGGGGTCGGTTTCATCGTTATCAATCCGGCTGCGTACACGCATACCAGCGTCGCGCTGCGTGACGCGCTCGCGGCAGTCGCGATTCCTTTCATTGAAGTTCATCTGTCCAATGTCCACGCACGCGAAGCATTTCGGCACCGTTCGTATTTCAGTGACCGGGCGATTGGCGTGATCTGTGGTCTGGGGTCGGCCGGATACGATACCGCGCTGGATTTTGCGATCCGGCAATTGGGAAAGGGTTGAGGTATGGATCTGCGAAAGCTGAAAAAGCTCATTGATCTCGTGCAGGAGTCCGGAATTGCCGAACTCGAGATCAGCGAGGGGGAAGAAAAAGTCAGAATCAACCGGCTCGGGTCGAGTGCGCAGCCGGGCGCGATGGCAATGCCGGCAGCGGTGCCTATGGTCGCGGCGGCGGCTCCGCCCGCTGCGGTGGCGGGTAGCGCCGCAGCGCCCGCGCCGGAGGCAGACGCACCGGAGCAAGCCGATGGCCATACCGTCAAGTCGCCGATGGTGGGCATTTTTTACCGCGCCTCATCTCCGGGAGCCGGCGCATTTGTCGAGGTAGGAAAGTCGGTGAACGCCGGCGATACCCTTTGCATCATCGAGGCAATGAAGTTGCTCAACGAGATCGAAGCCGAAGTCAGCGGAACGGTGAAAGCAATCCTGGTCGACAATGGCCAACCAGTTGAGTACGGTCAGCCGCTGTTCGTGATCGCGTGAGCAGCTTGATGCAGGCTCAACGGTTGCGCGTGCTCGTGACCGATTTCAAATACAGACTGGCTGAGCTGGATGTTTAAGAAAATACTGATCGCAAACCGGGGCGAAATCGCATTGCGTGTGCAGCGGGCCTGCCGCGAAATGGGAATCCGGACCGTCGCCGTGCATTCCGAGGCCGATGCGGAAGCGAAGTACGTGCGTTTGGCCGATGAGTCGGTTTGTATAGGCCCTGCTGCGAGTTCGGAATCCTATCTGAACATACCGGCCATCATCAGCGCGGCCGAAGTGACCGATGCCGAGGCGATTCACCCGGGTTACGGGTTCCTGTCGGAGAACGCGGACTTTGCGGAGCGGGTGGAAAAAAGCGGCTTTGTGTTCATCGGGCCGCGCGCCGAAACGATCCGGTTGATGGGGGACAAGGTCAGCGCGAAGCAGGCGATGATCAAGGCCGGCGTTCCAGTGGTGCCGGGCAGCGAAGGCGCATTGCCCGACGCCGGCCCGGAAATCATCAAGATCGCCCGCAAGATCGGTTACCCGGTCATCATCAAGGCCGCAGGCGGTGGCGGCGGCCGGGGGATGCGCGTGGTTCATACGGAAGCCGCCCTCGTCAATGCAGTGACGATGACGCGCCAGGAAGCGCAAACGGCTTTCGGAAACCCCATGGTCTACATGGAGAAGTTTCTCGAGTTCCCTCGCCATGTCGAGGTACAGGTGCTCGCCGACGAGCACAGAGGCGCTGTGTATCTAGGCGACCGCGACTGTTCGCTGCAAAGACGCCATCAAAAAGTCATCGAGGAAGCGCCTGCGCCGCTCATTCCGCCAAAAGAGCGCGCGCGCATCGGCGAACGTTGCGCGGAGGCATGCCGGAAGATCAGGTACCGGGGCGCCGGAACCTTCGAATTCTTGTACGAAAAGGGCGAGTTCTTCTTTATCGAAATGAATACACGGGTTCAGGTCGAACATCCGGTTACCGAACTGATTACCGGCATTGACATCGTAAAGAACCAGATCACGATAGCCGCTGGAGAAAAACTCGGATTTCGCCAGAAAGACATTGTTTTCCGCGGGCATGCAATCGAATGCCGCATCAACGCCGAGCACCCCTACAAGTTCACTCCGTCGCCAGGGCGCATCACTGCGCTACACATGCCGGGCGGTCCCGGAATCCGGGTCGATTCCCATGTCTACCAGAACTATTTCGTACCGCCGCATTACGACTCGCTCATCGGCAAGGTGATTGCCTATGGCGACACGCGCCAGCAGGCGCTGGCACGTCTGCGTGTCGCGCTCTCGGAAATGGTGGTGGAGGGGATACAGACCAACATCGCCCTGCACCAGGACTTGCTCGTCGATGGGGAGTTCACCAAAGGCGGAGTCAGCATTCACTACCTTGAGAAGAAACTCGCCGCAGCGTCGAAGGCCGAGTAGCGGTTCGGCGCGAGTCAGCCATGCCATGGATTGCGGCAGAACTGGTCGTTGACGCACAGGAAGCTGCCCCGCTTGCAGATGCCTTGCTGGAGCAAGGCGCGCTTTCAGTTGATGTAACCGATGCGAATTCGGGTACCGCCGACGAACGGGCAATTTATCAGGAGCCGGGCGAGGATGGCGTAGTCGCTTGGGGCGAGAATCGCGTTGTCGCGCTGTTCGCGACGAGCATGGACGTGCAACGCGCGATGCAGCAGGCGGCGTCCGATTCGGGGCTGGCGCAGTTGCCGCCTTTGAGAACTTACCGCGTCGAAGACCGGGATTGGGTTCGACTCACTCAGTCGCAGTTTGAACCGATTGTGGTGTCAGAGCGGTTGTCGATCGTTCCGACGTGGCACCAGTCGGACCGCCAGGCGCCAATCACGATCGTGATGGATCCAGGACTGGCTTTCGGCACCGGCAGCCATCCGACCACGCATTTGTGCCTGGACTGGCTCGACCGCTTTCTCCGCCCTGGGCAGACGGTGATCGACTACGGTTGTGGCTCCGGCATTCTGTCGATTGCTGCCGCCAAATTGGGCGCAGGAGACGTGCTCGGTGTCGATATCGATGCGCAGGCTTTGCAGGCTAGTCGTTACAATGCAGAGCAGAATGCCGTGCAGCCACGATTTGTTGATGCCGGAACCCGTGCTATTGAAGCAGCCGACGTCGTGATTGCAAATATTCTTTCCGGCCCACTGAAAGTGCTGGCGCCGTTGCTGCGCGGTTTGACCCGACGAGGGGGGCGGCTGGTGTTGTCGGGTGTTCTGGAAACGCAGGCTGACGAGTTGATGGATACCTACCGGGAGTGGTTCGAAATGCTGCCCCCTGTTGCGCGGGAGGGATGGGTTCGACTCGAAGGTGTGCGCCTGTCAAACTGAGTTCTATGGATCTTTTCACCCGATGTTCCAATTGCGATACGGTCTTCCGGGTGACCACGCGCCATCTGCAGGCGTCGGGAGGGCAAGTCCGGTGCGGCCGTTGCGAAGCGGTGTTCGATGCGTTCGCCAGCCTGACGGCAATGCCGCCAGGGGAGGACAGGGCGCTGCCGGACACCAGCGAAAACCGGACAATGAGGACCCAGGCACCTCCGGCATCCGCCGTAACGGCGGAAGTCAGCACGCGGGAGCATGATGCAGCACCAGCTGAAACCGGCCTGGGCGTGGGCGAGGAGGAGGGACGTGAACCGCAAACAGGACCGGCGCCGGATGCAGAACATACCGAACCCGTCGCGCTCGACGCCGCGGCCAGCTTGTACGAATGGGAGTTCAAACCGGCTCCGAATCTGGCGAGCAACCGGTTGTGGCTGGGTTTGTCACTGCTGATGCTGCTGGGTGTGCTGGTTCAGGCCGGATATGTCTTTCGCACAGAGGTTCTGGTCAACTTGCCTCAGGCAAAACCCGTCTACCAACAGGTCTGCCGGTGGCTTTCCTGTGAAATCGAACTGCCGCGCCTCGCCGAGCAACTCCACATTGATGCGTCTGATTTGCAACTCGTCGATCCGCGCAAGCCGAATCTGGTCAAGCTGACAGCGTTGGTTCGCAATCGCGCACGGGTTCCGGTGGAATATCCGGCCTTCGAGTTGACCCTGACCAACGCCCGCGAACAGGTTGTGGCGCGGCGTGTGTTTGTCCCGGAAGAGTACCTCGCCGACGGTGTGCGAAAAGAACAAGGATTACCCGGGCGCCAGGAGCTATCAGTCAACCTGTATCTCGACACCGGGCCGCTTCAAGCGGCCGGTTACCGTATTTACCTTTTTTATCCGTCCTGACACTGCGGACCGTTAATCCGATGCTAAGACGCACTCCGCTTTATGAAGCGCACCTCAAACTAAAGGCAAAGCTTGTCGATTTCGGCGGCTGGGAAATGCCGCTCCACTACGGATCGCAGATTGAGGAGCATCACAGCGTGCGGCGTGATGCAGGCATGTTTGACGTTTCGCATATGCTCGCAATCGATATACAAGGTGACCAATCCAGACCGTATTTGCTCGGACTGCTGGCGAATAACGTCGAGCGCCTGGCCGAGCCCGGCGAGGCGCTCTACTCCTGCATGCTGAACGAGCAGGGCGGCGTCATTGACGATCTGATCGTCTATCGCATGGCTTCCGGCACATATCGGCTGGTGGTCAATGCCGGAACAGCCGAGAAAGACCTCGAATGGCTGGCCCTGCAGCGCGATCGCTCCGCGCCGGACGTTGACATTGTTGCGCGGCGTGACCTGTCAATGATTGCGGTGCAGGGACCGAACGCACGGACAAAATTATGGCGAGCGGAACCAGGCACCGAGAGCGCGTCGCATCAGATCCCACCTTTTTGCGCGACGACCTGCGGTGACTGGCTCATTGCCCGCACCGGTTATACCGGCGAAGACGGGTTCGAGGTCACGTTACCGTCCGCTGACGCGACAGGCTTGTGGGATGCGTTGCTGGCCCAGGGTGTTGCGCCCGCCGGTCTTGGTGCGCGCGACACACTGCGTCTTGAGGCGGGAATGAATCTGTATGGACAGGATATGGACGAAACCGTTACGCCGATGGAATCCGGCCTGGCGTGGACGGTTGATCTCGCATCGTCGCGCAATTTCATCGGCAAGCAGGCAGTCGCCGGATCAGTGCCGGGCCGCAAGCTGATGGGTCTGGTGTTGCGCGAGCGCGGTGTGCTGCGCGCGCATCAGAAGGTGCAAACACCGCTTGGCGATGGAGAAACGACGAGCGGAACCTTCTCGCCGACGCTGGGTCTTTCCATCGCACTTGCGAGACTGCCTGTCGGAGTCGATTACGGAGAAGACGTCCGCGTGGCGGTACGTGGCCGTGACTTGTCGGCGAGAACGGTAAAATACCCGTTTGTTCGTCACGGAAAGAGCCTGATCGATGATCAATTGGACTGAACAAGGGTGGACTGTAAAGGGGGTCGTTTCATGAGCATTCCCGCCGATCTTAAATACACCGACACCCACGAATGGGTCCGCAAGGAAGCCGACGGAAGTGTCAGTGTCGGGATTACGCATCATGCGCAGGACCTGCTCGGCGACCTGGTTTATGTCGAGAATCCGCAAGTCGGGCGAAAGTTCAAGAAAGGCGAAGAATGCGGGGTCGTCGAGTCGGTGAAAGCGGCATCTGATATCTATGCGCCGCTGAGTGGAGAAATTCTGGCCATCAATGAGGCACTTGCCGACGCACCCGAAAAGATCAACGAAAGTGCCTATGACGCCTGGATGTTCAGGCTTCGCCCGGACGATGCCGGGGAACTGGAAACACTGCTTGATGCATCGGGTTATGGCGAACTTGTCGAAAGCGAGTCGGATTGAGTCGGGGCGCCGTTTGCCTGGATTGCGGAGCGGCGTCGGCTGCCGGGGCGCAAGGGCAAATAACCGTTAGCTGAGGAACTGCATTGCCTTTTATTCCCCACACCGCCGATGACGAGCGGGAAATGCTTGCCGAATGCGGTGTACACCGGATAGACGATCTGTTCGACGAGATTCCGGACAACCTGATTTCAAAGCCGCTTTCGGCTATTCCCGAGGGGTTGTCGGAAATGGAAGTCTCCCGCTTGATGCACGACGCGGCGCGGCGCGAAGGCGCATTCCTCAATTTCATCGGCGCGGGCGCGTACGAGCATCATATTCCTGCTGCAGTCTGGCAGATCGCTACGCGTGGCGAGTTCTACTCCGCTTACACGCCATATCAGGCGGAGGCAAGCCAAGGCACGTTGCAGGTTCTCTACGAATATCAGAGCATGATGTGCGCTTTGACGGCGATGGACGTGACCAACGCGAGTCTTTATGACGGTGCGTCGGCGCTGGCGGAAGCGGTACTGATGGCGGTGCGGCTGCACAAGTCGGCGCGCCGCGTGCTGGTTCCTGCGGCCTTGCACCCGGCCTATCGGTCGGCGGTTCGTACCATCGTGTCGAATCAGGGTATCGAAATCTCCGAAGTGCCCTATTGTCCGGAAAGCGGCCGTACGCTCGCGCAAACCGTCAAGGGCAAGCTTGATGCGCAGGTTGCAGCCGTAGTCATTGCCCAGCCGAATTTCTTCGGCGTGCTCGAAGACGTCGATGGGCTCACCGAGCTGGCTCACGATGCCGGGATCGCGGTGATTGCTTGCGTCAACCCGGTTTCTCTCGCCTTGTTCAAGCCGCCCGGGAAATGGGGCGGTGACGGTGTCGATGTCGCCGTCGGCGATGGGCAGCCTCTCGGTATTCCGCTGGCCAGCGGCGGACCGTATTTCGGCTTTCTCGCATGCAAGCAGAATCTGGTTCGGCAAATGCCGGGCCGGGTGGTCGGGCGCACGGTCGATCTCGATGGCAAGCCCGGTTTCACTCTGACCTTGCAGGCTCGCGAGCAGCATATCCGCCGCAGCAAGGCAACTTCAAACATCTGCACCAACCAGGGTCTTGCGGTAACCGCTGCCGCCATTCATCTTTCACTGTTGGGCGCAGAGGGACTACGACGGGTTGCCGTGCAAAGCCACGTCAACATGAAGCGACTGCTTGGCTTGCTCGCCGGTATCAAAGGCGTGAATCAGAAGTTCGATGGCGGGGTTTTTCACGAGTCCGTCGTGTCGCTGGGCAAGCCGGTGAGCGAGGTATGCGATACGTTGCGGGAGGCGGGCATTGTTGCCGGATATCCCCTCGGAAAGGCCTATCCCGAACTCGACGATTCGATATTGGTTTGCACGACGGAGACGCGCAGCGAAGCAGATCTGCAACTTTACGCGGATATGATGACACGTTGCATTGGCGACACTTGACACCTAACACATGGAAAGTAAGGGAACACGCAAAAATGGCAACAGTTACGCTCAAAGGTAACAAGGTTAACGTTGGCGGGAATATTCCCGCCGTCGGAGATATTGCTCCGGGCTTCAGTCTGACCGGCAAGGATCTGGCGGATGTGGCGCTAGATTCGTTTGCCGGCAAGCGCAAGGTGCTGAATATCGTGCCAAGCCTGGATACTCCGACTTGCCAGCAATCGACACGGGTATTCAATGAAAAGGCCTCGGCGATCAAGAACGCGGCAGTGTTGGTGATTGCTGCCGACTTGCCGTTTGCGATGTCACGGTTTTGCGGCGCTGAGGGCCTGGAAAATGTTGTCACCTTGTCCACGTTCCGCGGGCGCGACTTTCATCACAAGTATGGTGTGGACATACTGGACGGCCCGCTAAAGGGGTTGACCGCGCGGGCGGTTGTTGTGCTCGACGAGAACAACAAGGTCTTGCACTCGGAACTGGTGCCGGAAATAGCAAGTGAACCCGATTATCAGGCTGCCCTGGATGCCGTCGCGCGATAAGCCGACTACCTCTCGCGCAGCCGGGCAGCGGTATCGGCGGGTTGCGGTTAGCACGATGACTTCAGTTAATCTGCGTCTCAGTGCGGCAAGAGCGGCTCTTATTTCGCATGCTGATTTTTGAACGCTCGCGTCCGGGGCGCCGCGCCCAGGCCCAGAGTCCGGCCCTGGCCGAACAGGTCGACATCGCGCCCGGGTTGTTGCGAACCGATGATCTATTGTTGCCTGAAGTCTCGGAACTGGACGTTGTTCGCCATTACACCCGACTGTCGCAACTGAATTTCTCGATTGACACGCATTTCTATCCGCTGGGTTCGTGCACCATGAAGTACAACCCGCGTGCCTGTAATGCGCTGGCAATGCTGCCGGGATTTGTCGGGCGCCATCCGCTGGCGCCGGCAGAGACCGGGCAGGCGTTCCTCGGTTTCATGTACGAACTCCAGAACATGCTGTGCGACGTCACCGGCATGGCAGCAGTTGGTCTTGCACCGATGGCGGGCGCCCAGGGTGAGTTCGCTGGTGTCGCAATGATACGTGCCTACCACGAGGCGCGCGACGATGCCGCGCGAACAGAAATCATCGTCCCCGACGCGGCCCACGGTACCAATCCCGCGACCGCGACGATGTGTGGCTACAAGGTTCGTGAAGTGCCAACGGACGATGATGGCAACGTCGACCTTGCGGCGCTGAAGCAAGCAGTGGGGCCGCAAACGGCGGGACTGATGCTCACCAATCCGTCGACCTTGGGTGTCTTCGAACGTACCATCGAACAGATACGTGATGTCGTGCACGGTGCCGGCGGCTTGCTCTACTACGATGGCGCCAATCTCAACGCGATTCTCGGACGGGTGCGCCCCGGCGATATGGGTTTCGACGTGATACACATGAACTTGCACAAGACCTTTTCCACTCCGCACGGTGGCGGCGGACCGGGCGCCGGCCCGGTTGGCGTAAACGAAAGGCTGAAACCCTTTCTTCCGGTGCCGGTCGTCGAGCGCGTGGATGACGCCTATGTGTTGCTGGACGAATCGGACCGAACGCAATCCATAGGTCGTCTCTCGGCGTTCATGGGTAATCCCGGCGTACTGTTGCGCGCATATATTTATGCGCGCATGCTGGGCCGGGCCGGGATGAGACGGGTCGCGGACTACGCGACCCTGAATGCCAATTACCTGATGGCAAAGCTGTCGAAGCTGGGATTCGAACTCGCTTACCCGAAGCGCCGTGCCAGCCACGAGTTCATTGTGACGTTGCGCCACCTCAAGAGCGAGACAGGCGTGACGGCGATGGATTTTGCCAAGCGCCTGCTAGACAAGGGATTTCACGCGCCAACTACCTATTTCCCGCTGCTCGTGCCGGAATGCCTGTTAATCGAGCCCACCGAAACCGAATCGAGGGAAACGCTGGATGCCTTTGCGACGGCGATGAAGGAAATCCTCGATGAGGCTTATAGTCAGCCCGAGCTCGTAAAACAGGCACCACACACCATGCCTGTGCGCCGTCTGGACGACGTACGTGCTGCACGACACCTGGATCTGCGATGGACGGCAGCGACGTAGAAAGCCCTCATAAGGGAAAGACCGGACTGCGGCGCATCTGGAATGCGTTGTTCTACTCGATCGAAGGGCTGTCCGCCGCTTTTCGGCATGAAGACGCTTTCCGTCAGGAATCACTCCTGGCGCTTGTTCTGATTCCGGCGGCGCTCTTCATGCCGGCTAGCGGTGTCGGCAAGGCGGTGATGATTGCAAGTGTCCTGTTGGTGCTGGTCGTCGAATTGCTGAATTCGGCGATAGAGGCGACTGTCGACAGGATTTCCCTCGATAACCACCGTCTTGCCAAGCGGGCCAAGGATATAGGCAGTGCAGCGGTATTTTTGTCGCTCGTCAACGTATTGATCGTGTGGGTACTGGTGCTGTTTGCATAGGGTTCGCTGCCGGCCCCTGTGGCGCCTGGCTGCATCCCGTCGCGACCTGGCTGGACCGTAAATTCGAAATGTTCCCGTGATCCGCCGGTTGCGGGCCAAGCGTGTCGTCTGTCCGCGGCGGTGATGGCAAACAGTTGTTCGGCTGACGCGGCGCGCGCTTTCTCATTCAAGCGGCACTGTCGCCTCGGGTCGTTCGGATTTTGTCCCAGCAGTGCCGTGTTGGTAGCGGCTTGCCCCGCATCGTTGTCCCTTCCCTTTGCCGGCACTGACCCGTGGCTCGCGACGGCGGTTGCCCGCGCTTGAGGCTTGCCGTGCGCATGTACCCCCGCGCTGTTGATCCGGGCTTGCCTTGGTTGGTTTGCCGCCGTGTCCTTGTGTGCCCGGCAGAAACCGGCATGACGCGGTGCCGAACGGCGGGGCAATCGATCCGGCGGGATGCGGCGTCCGGGTGTATTCCTCAGGCCCGAAGTCTGCTTAATGCAGCCTGTTACAACGGACCGTCGATGATGGTGCCGAACAGAGATATGCCAAGTTTGGAGAGGGGTAGGACCCCTTTAGTTTCAAAAAAATCATACACTTTGGCGATAAATATCGTAAAATCTCTAGGTAGACAGGTATATTGTGAGAAAATCCAATAGGTTAGCGAAACGAGGTCGGTGTCAAGGCGGGTTGGGTAGCCGATGAAAGAGGCGGGATTTTGCGAAAAGTACCGGTTCCCGGGGTTGGTCATTTCCGCGCGCTTGCTGGCAACATCGATGGCGACTTCCGTGCGTCGTAGCGGACGAACCACAACTGCCGTTGGGTTGCGGGCGTGACTTTGATCAATAGCCTTGAAATGGCGACCGCGACCCACACCGGAATGGTTCGCTCCCACAACGAAGACAGCGTCAACGTCGAGGCTGACATCGGCCTTGCCGTGCTCGCTGACGGCATGGGAGGGTATAACGCCGGCGAAGTGGCAAGCGGTATTGCGACTGCGCTGATCACCGACGAAACGAAGCAGGCCATGATGCGGCTCGACCTGCGCAAACCGGATGGCGCAAATGGCGAAACCGCGCCGTGCGCCTTGCTGCATGACGTGGTTGCCAAGGCGAACGAGTCGATCTATCGGGCGGCCAACAGCCAACCCCAGTATGCCGGTATGGGGACAACACTCGTTGTCGGCCTGTTCTACGATAACAAAGTGGCGGTAGCCCACATTGGCGATTCGCGCTGCTATCGGTTAAGAGACAACAAGCTGGAGCAGATTACGCGCGATCATTCCCTGCTGCAGGAGCAAATCGACAGCGGTTTGCTTACCAAGGAAGCAGCGCGGCGCTCGCAAAACAAGAATCTGGTTACCCGCGCGTTAGGTATAGAGGTCAGTGCGGCACCGGAAGTGCATGTGCATGACGTGCGGTCCGGCGATCTTTACCTGATGTGTTCGGATGGCCTGAATGACATGGTCGAGGACGAGGATATCGAACTAGCGGTCAGTTCCCTGTCTTCGAATTTGCCCCTCGCGGCGTCGCAACTTGTGCAGATGGCGAACGACGCTGGCGGGCGGGATAATGTTTCGGTAGTACTCATCAAGATCAAGAAGGACTTCCCTGCCACCGACGGCTGGGTATCGAAAGTCCGTTCTTGGTTCATTTAGGGTCACAAGGAAGCGGCTATGGCGAAGTTAATTCTCAGTCTTGATGATCGGGTCATCAAGGATTTCGAAATCAGCAAAGAGCGCATGACGATCGGCCGCAAACCCCATAATGATATCCAGATCGATAATCTCGCCGTCAGTGGTGAGCATGCGATGATCATGACCATCCTCAATGACTCGTTTCTCGAGGATCTTGGCAGTACCAACGGGACCATGGTCAATGGCAAGGCGGTAAAAAAGCATTTTCTGCAGCCGGATGATGTTGTCGAGATTGGCAAGTACAAGCTGCGCTATGTCAATGAAAAGGCCGGCAAGGTAAGCCAGGAGGAGTTCGAAAAGACGATGGTCTTGAGAGCTCCTGCCAATCCTGCTCCGGCGGCTCCGCGACCGGCAGCGACAAATACCCAGACTGATATTCGTGGCGGCAGGCCCACTGACACCCAGGCTGGGTTTCAGACCTCGACCGTCAGTGGCGCGGGTGCCGCGCAATCCGCTTCCGGCCAGGCCGCCCCGGCTGCCAAGGGGGCGGCTGATCTGGTTAACACCCAGACTAATGCAGGCAACGCGCAGCCAAATGCTGCCAACGCTCCACAAAGTCCAGGCAAGAAGGCGGCCGAGGTGCAGATGCAGTCGGGCGCCGAATCCGGTGGGACCATCCAGATTCTTTCCGGGCCTAACGCAGGCAGGGAACTGCCGCTCAGCAAACCACTGACAACCCTTGGCAAACCGGGCATGCAGGTCGCGGTCATTGCCAGGCGTCCCCAAGGTTATTTCATCACCCATGTCGAGGGTACGAATTTTCCGGTGGTCAATGGAAAATCTCTCGATGCGCAGGCTCAGAAACTCAAGGACCATGACATCATCGAGTTGGCGGGTGTCAAGATGGAATTCTTTCTGAAGGGCTGATCACGCTTCTCTCTGACCGGGCTCCAGAATCTTCTGGTCGTTTGTCTTGAACCGCAGATCGCCTTGTCATGTTTCAGCCTGCAGGAAGGCGTGGACCAAGGTACGGCACAAGCGCATTTCAGATGCTCGACGGAGCCGTCTGACGCATAGGCACTGATTGCGATGGCGTGTTCGGAAGCGGGCGCGTGTCGGAAACCGCACTCGAGGGTGCCCGCAATCGATAGCGGCCACCACGCGCTAAAGGAAGCGGCGCAGGAAGCGAGGACATTTGCCGGAATCCCTTCGTTTGATTAGCCATCGGAGTTGCAGCGTTTTCCCCGATCGCGCCGAAAATGTGCCTTGGTCCCGGCTTTACCGGCAGCGTGGCAACGCCGGTTCGACCAGTTGCGGCCGGCATCGGTGTGAGTCGTGACCGGTCATGGACTGGCGACAGGACGCTCGACAGGCCGTTGAAATGTTGACGACACCCAAGTCGTTGCGAAAGTGCGATTTGCGCAAATTTGGCAGAAATTCCAGTCATATTGAAGCCAAACTGTGCTTCCCGGGAGGTGGCTTCGTTGTTGCTTTCCAAGGTCTGCATGACCTTGTTGCCAACGATCTTGTCGATGCTGCGGGCGGTGCCATTGAGTGCTGCGCCGTCAGGTTTGTTGCCAGTGAGTTTGTTAGCGGTCCTGGAACTGCGCTGCTGGGTCCGATTGGGCCTGGCGGCGTCGTAGCGATGAACCGGGTACACCCGTTTTGGTGGGCTGGTGCGGATAAGGCGGTGAGTGGTGCCATGAGCCGGAAGCCGGGTTAGGCATGCAGCTCAGAATTCTTGGATGCAGCGGCGGCATTGGCGGAACCTTGCAAACGACTTCGATGCTCGTCGATCATGACATCCTGGTCGATGCCGGCACGGGTGTTACCGCCCTGACGCTGTCGGAACTGGAGCAGATCGACCACGTTTTCCTGACCCATGCCCACCTCGACCACATCGCGGCGCTTCCGCTGATTGTCGATACGGTCGGCACGATCAGGACGAAGCCACTGGTTGTTCATTGTTTGCCCGAAGTGAAAAAGAGTCTGCAGGACCATATTTTCAACTGGAAGATCTGGCCCGATTTTGGCCAGCTTCCCTCAAAGGACGAGCCGTTCCTGGTATGGCAGACGATTGAACTCGGGGAAACGGTTGAACTGGACGGCCGCAGGTTTACCGCGCTGCCGGCCAATCATGTTGTGCCGGCAATCGGCTACTGGCTCGATAGCGGTCAATCGAGTCTGGTGTTTACCGGCGATACGACTTCGAACGACGCATTGTGGGAAGTTGTAAATGGAATTGCGAATTTGCGCTATCTGATCATTGAAACGGCTTTTCCGAATACGGAGCGCGAGCTGGCCATTCAGTCGAAACACCTTTGCCCGAGCTTGCTGGCCGAAGAGTTGGGCAAGCTGGAACACACGGTGCAGATCTTTATCACGCACCTCAAGCCTGGCGCCGTTACGCAGACGATGGCGGAAGTCCAGGAAGATGCTTTGCAGTTCGGCCCGCGAATGCTGGCAAACGGACAGGTTTTTCGTTTTTGAATATGGAGCAGCAGGTGGCAAGCCGCTTTTGATGGTTTGACGCTGTTGAATGAATTGATCAAGAAGTACGAACTGAGGACGAGAATATGAGCACGGTCTCTGAACTGAAACCCAAGCCAGGCCAAAAAAACCTGGAGGAGATCTCTTCGAAACTTGAATTCCAGAAAAAGCTGCAAGCGGTCACCAATCGTATCCACGCGGCGCGAAATGTTGATGAGATCATGCTGGAAGTGTCGCAGGACATCTGCGCACTGTTCGGGGCCGATCGGTTGACGATCTACATCATTTCAGAGGATCGGGCGACCATCGTCTCCAAAGTCAAGACGGGCTTGTCGTCGTTCAAGGACCTTAAGCTGCCAATCAATGAACAGAGCATTGCAGGTTATGTTGCGTTAACCAAGAAGCTGATTAACATCAAGGATGTCTACGACGAGAAGGAGTTGCGCTCGCATCATCCGGAATTGCGTTTTCTTGTAGAGGTCGATCGCCGTACCGGATATCGCACCAAGCAGATGCTGGTCGCCCCCGTGGTCGACGGCGCCAGCGACGATCTCATCGGCGTCGTCCAGTTGATAAATGCGAAAAACGGCCAGCCGTTCGACGCGCTCGCTGAAGAAAATGCACTGCACCTTGGCGAAACGCTGGGTATCGCGCTCAAGCAGCGCACCAAGTCTGCCGGCGTATTGCGCGGGAAATACGATGCACTTGTCACCGATGCCGTGCTTTCCGCCGAAGAAATGGAACTGGCTACGCGCTCGGCGCGCCGCAAGAGCATTGACATAGAAGACGTGCTGATTGACGAGTTCCAGGTCAAGCCCAAGGCAATTGGCGAGGCGCTGGCGAAATTTTTCGGCGTCAGATACGAACCGTTCAAACCGGACCGGGTGAAACCGATGGATCTGCTGCGCAATCTCAAGCGCGACTTCGTCGAGAGCAGCTGGTGGATTCCGCTGGAGGAGGGCAAAGACGGACTGTTGGTGCTGACAACTGATCCGGAGAAGGTTCGCTCTTCTCGAATTGTAAATAACATCTTTTCGAAGAAACGCATCATCTATTGCGCCTCCTCCCGGAGAGAGTTTGAAGCGACCGTGGATCTGTTCTACGGGGCGACTGCCGACAACGCGTCGATCGGCGACCTTCTCGAAGGGTTGGATGACGAAAGCGACGAGGAGGGTTCGGGATCCGACGAGGTTTCACTCGCCGAAGACAACGAGGTGGTCAAGCTTGTCAACAAGGTAATCATCGATGCCTATAACCAGGGCGCGTCCGATATTCACATCGAGCCGTATCCGGGCAAGGCCAAGACGGAAATCCGTTTTCGCAGGGACGGTTCCCTACAGCCATACATCTCAGTGCCCGCGAGCTACCGCAACGCGATCGTTGCGCGACTGAAAATCATGTGCGACCTCGACATCTCCGAGAAGCGCAAGCCGCAGGACGGCAAGATCAAGTTCCGAAAATTCGGCCCGCTCGACATCGAACTGCGGGTTGCGACCGTCCCCTCCGCCGGCGGAGTCGAAGACATCGTCATGCGGATACTGGCAGCGGGCGAGCCGATCCCGGTGGACAAGCTGGGTCTGTCGAGAGGCAACGTCGAAAAGCTCAAATCGACCGTCTCCAAGCCTTACGGCCTGTTCTTCGTCTGCGGCCCGACCGGCTCGGGTAAGACCACAACGCTGCACTCTGTGCTGGGTTACCTCAACACGCCCGAGACCAAGATCTGGACGGCTGAAGACCCGGTCGAAATTACCCAGAAGGGTCTCAGGCAGGTGCAGATGAATCCCAAGGCTGGTCTGACGTTCGCGACGGCGATGAAGGCATTCCTGAGGGCAGACCCGGACATCATCATGGTCGGTGAGATGCGCGACAAGGAAACCACCTCGATCGGTATCGAGGCCTCCCTGACAGGTCACCTGGTGTTCGCCACCTTGCACACGAACAGCGCGCCCGAATCGATTATCCGGTTGCTGGACATGGGCATGGACCCCTTCAACTTTGCCGACGCCCTGCTCGGCGTGCTTGCCCAGCGACTCGGAAAACGCCTGTGCTCAAAATGCAAGTCACCGCATGTGGCTACCAAGGATGAACTCAAATCCCTGATGGACGAATACTGCCTCGAGTTGACGCACACCGAAGGCTGGAAGAAGGATCCGAAAGGTTCGTTCGAGGCGATATACCGTGAGTGGGTGAAGGATTTCGCCGATGACAAAGGACAGTTTACGCTATACACCCCGGTTGGCTGCGACGCTTGCAGCGGCACCGGCTACAAGGGCCGTGTCGGATTGCACGAATTGCTGATTGGATCCGACGCAGTAAAGAAAAACATTCAGGAACATGCCCGTGTAGCCGAGATCGTATCGACGGCCTTGTCTGAAGGAATGCGCACCCTCAAACAGGACGGCATCGAGAAAGTGCTGCAAGGCATTACCGATATTCATCAGGTGCGGGCGGTTTGTATCAAGTAAACGGCCGTGTGACGGGGTGACCGTAATGAATATGCTGGTTGATGCAGATTTGCCGGACAGCAGGGAACTGCTACGTCGTCTCCATGAGCTGAACGAGATCGGTATCTCATTGTCTCGCCAGCGAGACACAAGGCGCCTGCTGGAGGCGATTCTGGTCGCCGCGAAGAAGATTACCAATGCCGATGGCGGCACCCTGTATCAGGTCGACCGCGAGGCGAAGATCGCGCGTTTCGAAATATTGCTGACGGATTCACTCGGTATCGCGATGGGCGGCACAAGCGGTACCGACGTGCCTTTCTACCCGGTTCGCCTATACGACCAGTCGGGTGAGCCCAATAATTCGATGGTCGTCGCCTATTCCGTTCTGCACGGCGAGACTGTCAACATTGCCGATGCCTATGCCGCTGAAGGCTTTGATTTCAGCGGCACGAAAAGCTTCGATCAGAAAACCGGGTATCGCTCCCAGTCGTTCCTGACCGTGCCGATGAAGAACCACAACGATGAAATCATCGGGGTTCTGCAGTTAATCAATGCCAAGGATCGCAGGACGGGAAGCATCGTACCCTTTACCGAGGCGGACCAGCAGCTTGCCGAATCGCTGGCCTCGCAGGCAGCGGTCGCGCTGACCAATAGCCAACTGATCAACCAGCTGGAGAATCTCTTTGAATCGTTCATCGGCCTGATCAACGGTGCAATTGACGACAAGTCTCCTTACACCGGAGGGCATTGCGAACGCGTACCGGCACTGACGATGATGCTGGCCGAAGCGGTCAACGACACCAGGGAAGGACCGTTCGCCAACTTCAAAATGACCGATAAGGACCGGTACGAGTTGAAGATCGCCGGACTGCTGCACGATTGCGGGAAGATCACGACGCCGGTTCACGTCGTCGATAAGGCGACCAAGTTGGAGACCATTTTCGACCGGATTGCCCTTATCGATACGCGTTTCGAAATCGCAAGGCGTGATGCCGAAGTGCGGATGCTCAAGCAGCAACTCGCTGCGCCGGAAGACGCGCACGGCGAACGACGCCTGGCGGCGCTCGAGTTTGAAGCGATTTGCAGCCAGATCGAATCCGACCGTGAGTTCCTGCGCGGGGCGAACGTTGGCACGGAGAAGATGCGCAGCGAGGATCAGGATCGCGTGCGCCGGATTGCGAAAACCTATCGTTGGCGTGACATGTTTGGAGAGGATCAGGACTTTCTGACCGACGATGAGTTGAAGAACCTGACCATCTCTTCCGGCACGCTCACACAGGAAGAACGGCAGATTATCAATCACCATATCGATGTGACGATTACGATGCTGGAGGCGTTGCCATGGCCCAGCCATCTCCGCAACGTCCCCGAGTATGCTGGCGGGCATCATGAGCGCATGGATGGCAAAGGCTACCCGCGTGGACTGAGGGGCGAACAGATGTCCGTTCAGGCGCGCCTGATGGCCATTGCGGACATCTTTGAAGCGCTGACGGCGAAAGACCGGCCCTACAAGAAGGGCAAGACGCTCGGCGAGTCGCTAAGCATCCTCCGGCGGTTCAAGGAGAATGGCCACATCGACCCGGATCTGTTTGAAGTCTTCATGAAACAAAAGGTGTACATGAAGTATGCGCATCGCTTTCTTGATCCCGAGCAGATCGACGGGTTCGTTGACGCGCCGATAGCCAGCTCCGCGATCGGGTGACAACTAGCGTCATTTGATGACTGCGGCGCCCGACACACAAATTTTCCCATGCCGTGCCAGGCGCAATCCAAGCGCTGCTTCTTATTGAATTAACGTTTGGTATGGATCAAAATCAGCTTTATAAAAACTCTGCAACCTTATGGTTATTATGTGTTTCCGAGAGGGTGGCAGGACTGCCTTCAGACCCGTTCAGACCCAAATCAGACCTGGCACGGCCCTTGCCAATATAGTCCCCGAACACACACGCATCGGTGTGTTTTAATCCAATCAACGAAGGAGTGATTCATGAAAGCCGTCCAAAAGGGTTTTACCCTCATCGAACTGATGATCGTGGTAGCGATCATCGGTATTCTGGCCGCGGTCGCATTGCCCGCGTACCAGGACTACACCGCTCGCGCCAAGATGTCTGAAGTGATTCTGGCCGCGTCGGCTTGCCGTACCAGCATTACCGAGTCGATTCAGTCCGCTACCGCACTGCCGGGCGCCGGCCAGTGGGGTTGTGAGACCAGCCTGGCAAACTCGGGCGTCAACTCTTCCAAGTATGTTGACGAGATCCGTACCAACGCCGCAGGCGAAGTCTGGGTCAGTGCCACTGGCATTAACTCCGTCGTCAACGGCATGGCCATCATTCTGAAGCCGTGGCAGGATGCCGCCGCTACGACCGTCCCGGCTGCAGGTGATGCCGTGGCGCGTTGGGACTGCGGTCCGGATCCGACCAACGCTTCTGATATCAACAAGTTCCTGCCGGGTTCCTGCCGTGCGACCATCGTCAGCGCTGGTGGTCACGCACTCAGCCCGTCGTAATCGAGGGTGAACTTGCGGCAGCTGGTGGGTTTGGCTGCCGGGAAAAAGGGTGCCGGAAGGCACCCTTTTTTTTGCCAGTGACCATGATTGCTGCGCGGGGAAACGGGTCCTTGGAGAATGTCATTGATTTCAGCAAACCATATGTATTGCATGGCGCGCTCGCAAGTGTGTGAGGCGCATTTGCATGTTCGGCAGACGCAGGGGTTCCTCGGGAGGCTCGAACGGTGTTAGAAGCCAAGCAGCGCTTGTTGCCGGGGCTGCCGTCTATCGGTGGTAATTCGATGTCGCGCCCGGGCGCAATGTTGCTGGTTCTCGGGTTTCTGGCAAGCTATCTGATCATTGCGCCAGCGTGGTCCCCGCGGTTGCTCTGGTGGCGTTACGACAACGCGCGCCTGCTGGAAATCGCGTTATTGGTAACCATCGGGCTCATGACGGCGTTGCCGGTGATCTCCCGCGCGCTCTATCAGAGTTGGGAGGCACTCGGCCGGGCGCCGAGCGTGCTACTCATGGTTTTCCTGGCCTTCGGGGCGCTCAGCGCAGCGACGTCGAACGTGCCCCAGGTTGGCAGCCTCCAACTCAGCCTGGTCCTGTTATTGGTGTGCGCGACTCTGGTCGTCGCTGCAGCGGTCCGTGAAACCGGCTCCCAGGCGGAGCGGGTGTTGTCGATGGCCGTATGCGCAGGCGCACTACTGGTGGTGTTGCAATTCTGGGCTGCACAGGCCGTGCATTTGATCCAGTCAGACGCGTTCCAGTGGCACAGCCCGTTTCTCGAATTCGCCAACGTCCGTTTCTTCAGCCAGTATCAATCGTACACGCTGCTGCTTATCGTACTGCCCCTGATGCTGTTTCAGTGCAGCAGAACATCGAAGCTGTTGCTGTATTTTCTTGCTGCCAATTTCTGGGCGTTGCAGTGGATGGTCGGGACCCGGGCGGTCTGGGCAGGGTTTACCGTGGCTGCAATAGTCGTGTTGGTCTTCGGGCGCGGCTATCGAAAGGACTGGTTCAGGCATCAGATCATTGCGATCCTGGGTGGTCTGGCTATTTTTGTTGCGTTTACCGGGGTGTTGATGCCGAAGGCGGAGGCCCCGCCGATCCCCAAGATTCACTCGGTAACGGAGCGGGGCTGGCATAGCGTTAACGCGCGCGTGACGATGATGAAGGGTGCATTCGGCATGATCCGGACGCATCCGGTGCTTGGCGTCGGGCCAGGCCAGTTCGGCCACAATTATTCTGCCACGCTGGCGGCGCATCCACACAACAGTGCACTGCAGTTCCTGTCCGAGTATGGCCTGATCGGAGGAGGCGCCGCGGTTGCGCTACTGGCTATGCTGGGCCTGTATGCGATCGGCGTGATTCGCGGCTCTCCAGTGCCGGCAACAGGGCCGGGAGCCATTAGCCTTTTTGTTGCCTCCGCACTGGTCATGGGGCTGGTGGATTCCCTGTTCAGTGGAAATCTGACGATGCCGCACAGTCAGATATTGTTCTGCGTGGTAGCGGGGTGGTTGCTTGGCCGCGGCCGGACCGATACGCAGCCTCTGGTATCCGCGAAACGGGACGTCTCGGCGCAACGCTTCGCAGTGTCCGGGACCGTGCTGTTGGCCGCGGCGATCGCCCTCGTACTGAGCGTCGAATATGCGAGCGTGATTCACCACATGCCGTGGTGGCAGAACCCCAACCCGCCGAACTTGTGGCAGTACGGCCGGTTCTCGGCGTGGTGAGTGCGCGACAAACGCCCGAATCCCGTACCGTGCGGCCCTCGCCTAGCGCCGATACACCGATGCCTTGAGTGGCAGTCCGTTGCTAAGGTAGGAGTGAAAGTACTCGAGATTGTTCAACTCCTCGCTGCCGGCGGCGAACGGTACCGCGCGTACCGCCTCCATGCAGCGCTGATAGCGCATGTGCAGGGTGAAGAGAAACTCGCCGCCCCGAAAGACCGGGAAATGCGGTGCCTGGCCGATGGCCGGAGACAGCAACTCGTCCCGGAAGTAATGGCCGGCGTGCGTCAGGTGGCATGACGCACAGGCCAGATTGTGCTGGCCAATGCGTCGAAAATAAAACGCCCGGCCCGCTTCGTATTTGCGGCGCGCCGCGGCCGATTCGACCTTGATGTCCATCAGCATTCCATCCGACAGGGTGCGCGCATAGGCGGTCAGCACGCCCATCGTCTTCGTGTCCCCGTAATCGAATTCGGCCTCGTCGTTGACCCTCAGACAATGGTTGAGGGCCATCTCGAA